>Ga0180438_10000569_pt1 | contig 69869 bp, 91 predicted proteins | sample SS_ome_12_FD_132455 | JGI IMG/M metagenome (GOLD analysis project Ga0180438, IMG submission 132455) | Hypersaline lake sediment archaeal communities from the Salton Sea, California, USA - SS_3_D_2 metaG | ecosystem: Environmental > Aquatic > Non-marine Saline and Alkaline > Hypersaline >...
GCACTCAAGAACACTGGCAGGTGAGCGTTTGGTTTTGGATAACATAGAAAGGTATTCACTGACCTGTCCTGCTTTCTCCGCACCGATTTCCTGTTTGATTGTCAAGGCTCTTTCTCTTGTGGCTTTGGTCATTTTATTTCTCCTTCAATTCGGGTACATACCCACAACCTTCAAATTCTTTTCCTTTGTTGGGTAATGTTCTTTTGATTTCATCTTCTTTTTTGATACAGTCCATACAAAGTGTATCATTGGTAAACCAAGATAACATTCTTACAGTCAATTTGTTTCCACACCGGTCACAATTTTCTTTTTTGAAAAAAGGGTCATTCATTTTAAGGCTCCAGAAAAAAAGAAAGGGGGCAGGGCTCACACCCTGCCCCCAAAGTGCGTTAGGCGGCAACTCCGTCAATGAGAATCTCACGGAAGCGGTTCATCCCCTTTATATGGTACTGAGGGGGCATCTTCTGCATTGTATAAGTGAAAGCGTTATAAAGCCCCCACGCAGTCTGTTCATCGTGGTCAGCAAAAGTAGGTTTGTTGTATTCCTTATCAACCTGACCAATCCGGCTCCAGCTGAGCAGTCCTTCTCTGCCTGCAGCCATAAGAGCCTCATCAACATTCGGTGTCGCCATCTCTTTCGCCTTGAGCTGTTCGGCTACAATAGTGACTTCCTGAATCTTGTTTAGATAGGTATCAATTCCGATACCAACGCATTCCATCAGGTCCAGCCCCGTGGTATGCTTCCGCTTGACAGCATAATCTCCGGTGACCATTCCGTTCTCACAGATGAAGATTTTAGCACCCACAGCAAACTTGAGAGCGTGGTACCCGTTATTAGAGTGTTGCACACCCAGACTGAACTGGGTTCCTTCCACCGGGGTTACATTCGGAATATTCAACTGCATACTCCCGGACAGGCTCTGAAAATCTTTCGCATAGGCGAACCAGCTTTCATCCTGAACCTGAATCTCTTTCCGGTCAAGAGCCTCATGGATGGTCTCAACCAATTCCCCGTGCTGAATACCCTGCCAGCGGTCTGAACGCTTTTCTTCTTTAATGACCGGGATTTCTTTCAGTTCAGAAACAGTCCAGCAATTTTCTTTCGTTGTAATCATTTCATTCTCCTCAATTCAAAAAAATTAAACACAAAACAAGGGGTCAACATCAACCCCATTTTCTTTGGCACCATCTGCGCAAAGGTGCGCATAGCCGGGTGCGAAAGGTTCATCGCCTTCCGCTACAACTTCCGGTATCATTACATACACAAGAGCCTTTACAGGGGCAACGCATCCCTCCATCGTCACGTCAACCCACTTCTTGATATAGAAAACAGGAACAGATTCATACCAATCCAAATTCTTTATACATTCACGAGTAACAGACCAAACAACCCCGTGAACCTCTTCACCGGGGGCTGGCTCTATATCGGCACAGTGTCTTGCCCTCAAGCCCCAATCCTTCAAAATAGCCGGGCCAAGGTTTTCCGCTTTGGGGCAACGCTCAGCCATTGAAGCGTTATGCATATTGCTTCCGTATGCAAAATATAATTCTCTCATTTAGATTTCCTTTCAGATATGATTCCAAGAATAGCCATCCACCGCATCTGTTCCAAATCCGGTATAATTTCCTTTTCCAATCCGATTGCCTTTTCATCCAATTCTTTTTCGGTGACCTCTATGTTCTTCAAACTCTTTTTAAAAGCCTTGTACAGCACCTTCATTCTTTTGAGTCTTGCTCTTTGCATGTCCCTCCAAATTTTAGCAATCTCAGTTCCGGTCAATTTTTTGTCGCTCATATTTTTTCCTTTCAAAGGGGTGAGCCATCGCCCACCCCGGTTACAATTTTGTTTATCCACGAACCAGCTGACGTTTGCGCCTTCCAACCCAAAGCCTTACTGCCTGGAAGACATTAGAAAGCCTTTCAATTTCCTCAGCACCGCTTCTGCGCATCTCAGCACCCCATTTGTAAGCCTGAATCCCGGTGAGAATGCTTTTGCGTTTTTTGAAAGTGCGAGCAGTGGCGCAACGTTCAACAATCGCCTGAGTGAAAACCATCCAGCCACATATCTTGTTTGCGTCAGTTGTTCCTGCAGCGTGGCGGATTTCTACTGAGCCGTATGTTTCCCAAGAACAAAGATTTATTTTGTGATATCTTTTTCCGCTTTCTCTGTCCGGTGAGTAGACATCTTCCCAACTGTCACAGTAGTCAAGACTGCTGCACATTCCGTTGTTGTCCCGTTTGCGTGAGTTAGGAACCATCTCATCCAGCTCATCCTCATACATCTTGTAAAGGTCAAAAAGATTCGCAAATTGTTTCGCACCCCAATTGGCGGCATCTTGATGAACGTGAAGCCCGCAAGAACTGTTAACTTGAGCATCAATTTCCGAACAGTTCAGTACAGCACAAACCTTCCGGACAATTTCCAGCCCCGTGGCTCCGTACAATTTCGGGCTCACCAACTCCATTTCGTGAGGATGGTTACTTGAGTTGCTGTCTATTGAACCGTCATTGACAATCTTCCAATGCTCACGAGTACAGTGATTGTAACGTTCAACCCGTGTCTCAATCCCGGCTCTGGTCAGGGCTTCAGCAACGAACACGTCAGACTTGCGACAGAAGAATTCTATCTCAACGCCCATACTGTTTTCATTCACCGTGTCAACTACCTGATTCAGTTTCACTTTCGCCATTGCATGTCTCCGCATAAAAAGGAAATAGAAAATAGAAATTTAAAAACTTAATAAACTATTAGTATTATAACAGCAGTAATAAGGAAGTCAAAAACTATTTCTAAAAAATTTCAAAAACTTGCAAAAAAATTCTTGCATCAAAACACATGCTTGCCCCGGTGAGCATTCTTATTTCTCCAGCATAGGTGTGGTTTCGGGGGGTAAAAAAAAGTTGCAAGTTTTTCACTTGATGCACTGTAATTTTTAAAAAGTTAACAAAGAAATGCAACTTTTCTGCACCCTAAAAAACTGTGGATTTTCCACACACAAACAGATAATAAATTGACCGAAAAAAACAGTTGTAAAGGAACCAAAATGAAATGCAATGTTTGTGAAAAATATTCGGGTTGTCCATTGCCTTGGAAGGGACAAATTGTTGACGCAGGGAGTTGTGGACAATTTAAAAAAGGAAAGCCGTTGACTGACGTTTGTCATTACTGCGACAAGCCAAACCCGGAAGATGTAGATGGACCAATGCACAGTCATATGCAATGGGAGTTACACATCAAGGAAACAGATGAACATTTGTTCCGGGTCATTTGCAAAGACTGTTATGAGAAGGTATTGGTTGCGTTCAACGGACTGTATACGAAAACAGTTACCAAGTTTTACGAAATCATTTTGCAAGAACAAGCCAAAATGAAAATCAAGGTGATGAAGGAATTGCTAAAAAAGAATGTATGTGAGATATGTCCGGCTGAATTTGGGAAAGCCGATTGCGGGAAATGCGATGTATACAAAGCGATGCAAAATGTTTAAGTTAAAATTGAAAACCCATTTGGTTATTCTTTCCACGCTTTTGATTTCCATAATGGTATTGTCATCGGTCTGTTGTATGAGAAATGGAACGAAAGAGCCTGAACCCCAACCGCAGGTATTGGAATGGGATGAACCGGAACCAATACCGGAAAAAGCAAAAGAGCCGGAACCCAAACCTGAACTCATTAAAAGAAGGTTTGTGAGAATGGTATACAAATTGGAATATTCCCATTCTGTAATTCGCTATACAACTTGTTATACAGGATTTGATAAAGGTGACCCCGGTCATGGGAAATATGCCAACCAACGTTTTGCTGATAAATTGCATTTGTATGAACGCAGAATCCGATATGAACATAATACAGTAGCATTGTGCCCGGAAGACAAGCAATATCATCTCGCACTCATAGAGATACCGGGGAAAGGTTGGACACATAGATACCGGGTACATATACAGGGTGTTCATAGTGATGAAATAAGCACACATACTGATACAAAATACTTTGCTGTACCAAGGGATAGAATGAAGCAAAAAGGAAGGATTGATTATTTGATTACTCAAGCCGGAAAGTTTGCAACGAAAGAACAAAGAGTCAGGAATTGGAAATCAATAAATAGGAAGGTTGATTTCTGGAAATGGAATATTTATAAATTGTATGACGATGGATTATTGGAACCCATAAATGATTAATGGGAAAAATAAATGAAAAAAATAAACGGGGCAGGGAAGGTCTCCAAGCAGGTATACATCTCTATCATAACGTCAACTTTTTCCCTATTACTACCTAACTAACACCCTCAGTATATCTCACCATCCCTGCCCTTTCTATTCCCCTGTTGCCTGTGTTTGTACTAATGGGAATGTATCTTGCTATGATAGAAATATATCTATGATATATTTCTACTGCCCGGTGATTGTAAATTTGTGGGTGTGATTCGTTGGGAAAAATTCTTTTGGTTTTTAATTTGAACCGTTGTGGGGGTGATGTTATACTAATCATCAGAAGTGCCTTGGATTGGATTGGTGGGTGCTGTGGTTGAAATTATGAAGGACCAAAAATGGATTTTTTAACTGTGCGAGCAAGACCAAGAAAAAGCAAAAAAAGCAATTCCAAAAAACCCATTATTCGCAAACCCCATTTAACAGAAAGACAAATGCTCCGGGGCATTGAAAATTCATTGGGCAATATTTCAGTTATAGCCCGGAAATTAGACAGACCATATTCCACAATAAAAAACTACCTCAAAAAACATGCTTCCGAAAATGTAAAAGAAGCCATGCGAGTAGAACAAGAGAAAATGGTTGATATAGCAGAACAGACTAATGTGGAAATGATGACCCAACGTATACACTTCCCAACGGCTATAAGGGCAAGCCATTTTATTCTTACCAAGCACCCAGCCGCAGAGCAACGTGGCTATAAAGACAAGAGTGAATTATCAATACAAGGGGGCAAGCCCATAAGAATAGAGCACGAGCATATACTGTCCATTGAGAAATTAAAAACCATAGACATAGATACCCGGAGAAAGATGCTGGAAGAAATGAGTGATGAAAATGGGAATGGCGATGGAAAAAATGATTGATTTTTTGCTGAAAATTACCACAGCCGGGAGTGCGATTTCCGGGTGTTGGTGGGGTTGTTTTTGCGGAAATGAAAACACACTGACCCTGACGACTGCACCCTATAAAATTGCAAACCATTTTTCAAATTATGCACCCATACATCGGGGCACACCGCAAAAATTGCAAACAGTTTTTGGAATTATGGGGGGACACGAATGACCGTGACAGAGCAACCCCGCATATCCCGAACACTATTGCAAAAGTCAATATTGGAAGACAGCTTCTTTGACTTTGTGCAATACTTCTGGGACACGGTGGTGCCTGAAGAGCCGATATGGAATTGGCATATTGAGTATGTATGCGCAGAAATGCAAAAGGTGGCGGAAAGAGTATTTGCGGGCAAGCGGAAGAAATATGATTTGGTAATCAACGTTCCACCCGGCTCAACCAAGTCAACTATATGTTCAGTAATGTTCCCGGCTTGGGTATGGACCAGAATGCCCACCTCCAGGTCCATCTGTGGTTCGTATTCATATGCTTTATCACTCCAATTAAGCAGAAAGAGCCGGGACATTATTACCAGCGAAAAATACCGGGAGTTGTTCCAACACCTTGAACTCCGGGGTGACCAGAACACCAAGGGGCTTTTTGAGAATACCCAAGGTGGTTATAGGTTCTCAACTTCCACCGGGGGCACAGTCACTGGGTACCACGGGCACTTCTTGATAATAGATGACCCGTTGAACCCGCAGGAAGCATCATCTGAAGTTGAACTCAAGAATGCAAATGTTTGGATACGTGAGACATTGTCTTCCCGGAAAGTGGACAAGGATATTACACCCACGATTTTGATAATGCAGCGGTTGCATGAAGATGACCCAACCGCTGATATGTTAGGGCAGAAAAAGGTACGGGTGAAACACATCAACCTGCCCGCAGAAGTGAATCGGAAATCATACAAGACCATTAAGCCCAAAGCACTGCGACAGAAATATGTACCTGACCCCAAGAAGAAAGGGGTGCGATTGCTTGACCCCATTCGGCTTTCCCGGAGAGCGTTGGATGAGGCATTGTCCAAGTTGCTTGAATACGGGTATGCAGGTCAGTTTTTGCAATTGCCTGTCCCGTTGGAAGGTGGTATGTTCAAGACAGCCCGGTTGAAAGTGGATGTCGCACCGACAGCACCAGCGGATTGGATTCAGAAAATCCGGTATTGGGACAAAGCAGGTACGGAAGGTGGCGGTGCGTTTACAGCAGGGGTGTTAATGGGTGAGGACAAGGAACACCGCTTTTGGATTCTGGATGTAATCCGGGTTCAGTTGGATACCGGGGAAAGAGAAAAGCTGGTCAAGTTGACGGCACAGATGGATGGGATTGGCGTCAAGATTGGGATTGAGCAAGAGCCGGGAAGTGGTGGAAAAGAATCAGCACAAAACACAGTGAAGAATCTCCGGGGGTATAATGTGGAGGTTCAACGACCATCGGGTGACAAGGTGATTCGGGCAATGCCTTTCTCCGCACAGGTGAATGTAGGGAATGTATACCTGATATCAGCTGAGTGGAATAATACCTATATGAATGAATTAACATTGTTCCCGAATTCAAAATACAAGGACCAAGTGGATGCGACCAGCGGTGCGTTCACTTTACTTACGTTTTCACAGCGTGGCAGAATAGGAGTTTTTTGATATGAAGATACGAAAGAAAGAAAAAGTTGAGCCCCCTGTTGTGCTCAATGAAAAAGACAAACAGGTGATTCGGGATATGATGCTGAACGCCAGTATGAGCCGTTCATCGTTGTTGAGCAACCTTATTGACCCAAGAAGGGACATTGACGATGAATGTGGATACCCGAAAGAGTTGACCACAGACCAATATCAGTTGATGTATGACCGGGAAGGGCTGGCAACCCGTGTCGTGAGTTTGTTCCCGGAAGAAAGTTGGGCAGATGAACCTCAGATTGTTGAGGATGTTAAAGGGGATGACACTGAGTTTGAAAAGAGTTGGAAGGATTTGGAACAGCAACGCAACCTCAATGCATTCATGCTCAGGATTGACAGACTGTCCGGCATTGGAAGGTTTGGTGTATTGCTTTTGGGGTTGAATGATGGAAAGAAATTGAGTGACCCCGTGGAAGGAATAGATGAGAAAGGTGATGTGACCGAAAACAGACCGGAATATGAATTGCTTTTTCTCCGGGCTTTCTCCGAATCAGTTGTCAAAGTAAAAAGCACCCAACGTGACAAGATGAACCCACGGTATGGAAAGCCCGTGATGTATGAAATCACATTCGGGGATGCTGCACAACCGCAAGCCAGCACGGGTGATTCCAAAATTGATACCGGGAAAGGTGAGTTGGTCCATTGGACAAGATTGATTCACGTGGCGGACAACCGGGAAAGTTCAGAAGTGTTCGGTGTTCCCCGGATGCAATCATTATTCAATCGGCTTTATGACCTGAGAAAAATCTGTGGTGGTTCTGCTGAGATGTTTTGGAAGGGTGGATTCCCCGGCTATGCATTTGAAATGGACCCACAAGCCCAAGCCCCGGTTGCAGGCTCAGATGAAGATGCCGCACTGACCGAACAGATAACAAGTTATGCAAACGGGCTTCAGAGGTATTTGAGGCTTCAAGGAATATCCGTCAACAGTCTCAATCCCCAAGTTGCTGAACCGAAAGCCCACGTGGATGTTCAGTTGGAAATAATTGCGATTGCGATGGGAGTGCCCAAGCGGATTTTTATGGGCTCTGAACAAGCAAAACTTGCGGCAGAGGAAGATGCCCGGAATTGGAACAAGCGAATTGCCCGGAGACAGAACAAGTATCTTTCCCCGTACATTATCAGACCATTGGTTGACAGGCTCATAGCGTATGGCGTGTTGCCAGAGCCGAAAAAATATGAAATAATTTGGCCTGACCTTGCTCAGCCTTCCGAATTGGACAAGGCGACAGTGCTGAAGGCACGGGTGGAAGCGTTCAGCAAGTATGTTGCTGGCGGAGTTGACCTGCTCATCCCACCGGAGATATTCTTCAAGATGTTTATGGACCTTGATGAAGCCGAAATCAAAGAAATTATCAAGGCGGCAGAAAAGCGTCAGAAGGAATTTGAAGATGAGCAAGCTGAACTTGATGCCGCTGTGGCTGAAGAGGAAGCAAATGGAACAACTGAACCTCAGGAGGAAATGAACAATGAATAAGATTGTGTGGCTGACAGGACAAAGCGGTGCGGGAAAAACTACAGTGGGCAGACCGCTGGCGGATTGCTTGGATGGTGTTTTGTTAGATGGTGACGAAATGCGGGATTCAATATCACTGGGAGCCGGGTTCAGCCGGGATGATAGGCGTGAGCATAACTTACGTGTTGCCCGGCTTGCCAAGGTTCTCAGTGAACAAAAACCCGTTGTTGTATCTGTAATTGCTCCAATGGAGGAAGTGAGAAAAGAAATTGATGAAGTGTGTCATCCGATTTGGGTGTATGTAAAACGGGATATGCCAGAGCGTGAAGGACATTTTTATGAAGAGCCTTCAGAGGAAGAATACCATTACAAAGTTGACCACAATCATCTTTTGCCGATGGAATCTTTGCGGAGTTTAATGTTGGTGTTAAAAGAAGACAATTATGAGTACAGTTATTTCATAGGCAGATACCAACCATTACACGAAGGTCATATCAAATTGTTTCAATCGGTATTGGATGAAGGGAAAGATGTTTGTGTTGCACTCCGGGATACAATGATAACACCTTCAAATCCGTACACCACAGCAGAGCGAAAGAAGATGATACAAGATGTATTCGGGGACAGAATAAAAGTTATTGTCGTGCCTGACGTGAAAGAGGTGTGTTATGGACGCAAAGTAGGGTGGGGCATCAGAGAAATCCGATTGGATATGGACACAGAGGCAATAAGTGCAACTGCTATAAGGGAAAAACATGGTACTCAAACTTGACCCAACCCGGACAACAACATTGCGCAGGGCATATGAAGCCGAAATGCGCAAGCGGTTTTATTATATCCGCAGTTTGATAATCCAAGCAATATGGAAGTTGGATGTTTTGGGGCTTGAGGAAAGCGAACCATTTGCCTTCAACCGGGAGTTATTGGTTGCAAACCAACTCCCGGAAAGACAAGCGTGGAGGTTCAGAACTGATGCCGAAAAAATAACCTCATTTCAATCGTGGCTTACAGAACAACTCGCTGAACCAAATGCCCCGTTGTTTGTTGACCCCATAGTGGGTGACCCGTGGACAGCCCCTTATGTCCATTCATCGTACAGAAGGGGTGCTGTTCGGAGTTATACGGAAATGCACCCGGAGATAATGGCTGAAAATCCGGATTTTTACCAAGGAAGCAGACAACAGTTTATTGAGTCATCATTCGCTCAACCGGAGATGACAAGCAAAGTACAGTTGTTGTATACCCGGTCATTTGAAGAGTTGAAAGGGATTACAGCGGCAATGTCCCAACAGTTGAGCCGGGTATTGGCGGATGGAATGGCCAACGGTTTGAGTCCAAGAATGATTGCCCGGAATATGACAGAGACCATTACCGGGATTACAAGACAACGGGCAATGACATTAGCCCGGACTGAAATCATTTACGCACATTCGGAAGGACAGCTGGATGCTCTTCAACAGTTGGGAGTTGAAGGAGTGACAGCGGATGTAGAATGGAGCACCGCTGAAGATGAGAAGGTTTGCGACCAATGTGCAGATTTGGAAGGAACTGTATTCACTATTGATGAGGCACGGGGGCTGATACCCAGACATCCGAATTGTCGTTGTGCATGGCTTCCAGCCAGCGTTGGAGAAGTGCAAAAGGGACAAGCCCGGTCATTAAGAGAAAAGAAGAAAAATGTCAACGACTCATTGAGGTCAGAGTTGCCAAGAAAATCCCATGTGGGAGATGAGTTCAAAAGAATACCACAAACTGTAAGGGAAGCAAAACGACGCAGTACGTGGGTTGGTAAAGAATTATTTTGAAGGAGAATGTAAATGGGAACCAAGAAGAAAAAAGGAATGGCGTTCAACAATTTGGAATTGTCAACTGAAACAAAAGAGCAATTCAGAACCCTGTGTGCTCAGTATGAGCAGATGGGCAAATTATTTTCATTACAGAGTAAAGCGATGACACATCCGATGTTTTCCAAGTCAACTGTCCCGGAAGTACACAACCGGATTTTAATGCAGTATATGGAGATGGGTGAAGCCTTGAAAAATATCGGCACATGTCTTGATATGATGCCCGGAAAGAATGTATTGAAAGAAGACAAAATAAGTATGGAAGAATTAAAAAGTATTGATATTGATACCCGAAAAAAAGAATTGAAAAAAATGGAAGATTTGAGCCGTACTAAAGAAGGTGAGGGTGGTAAAACTTTTGTGTCAAACATTAAGCCGGAAGAAAAGAAAGACAAATGAAAGCCCTCATTACCGGAATCACCGGACAAGATGGTTCCTATTTGGCTGAACTGCTCTTGGACAAGGGGTATGAAGTCCACGGAATTGTCAGAAGGGCATCACAGTTCAACACTCAACGGATTGACCATGTATTTGATAACCTTCACTTACATTTTGGAGATATGACCGATGGTACAAGCCTGAGACACGTGTTGTATGAAAGCCAAGCCGATGAGGTGTACAATCTTGCCGCTCAATCGCATGTGAAGGTCAGTTTTGAGTGTTCAGAATATACCATGGATGTAAACGCTCTTGGAACACTCCGGCTTTTGGAAGCGATAAAAGACAGTCCAAGAGAAATCCGAATGTATCAGGCTTCAACTTCCGAAATGTATGGAGATGTAGAAGGGACAATGAATGAAGAGAATGAATTTGCTCCTGTTTCCCCGTATGGAATTGCCAAACTTGCGGCACACCGTTTGGCCCAAACATACCGGATGGCATACGGACTGCATGTGTCTTGCGGAATACTTTTCAATCACGAAAGTCCCAGACGTGGTCCAACGTTCATTACAAGGAAAGTCTGCCGTGCGGTTGCCCGAATAAAAGCCGGGTTACAGGACAAACTTGAAGTGGGAAATTTAGGAGGTATTAGGGATTGGGGCTATGCTCCTGACTATGTTCGGGGAATGTGGTTGATGCTTCAACAGCCTGAACCGGATGACTATGTATTAGCAACCGGGGAAACACATACAGTTTGGCAATTGTGTCAACGGGCTTTTGAATTGGTCAAATTAGATTGGAGAGATTATACAGTTGAATCACCCCGATTGAAACGACCACTTGAGGTTCCATACCTTTGTGGTGATGCAAGCAAAGCGAAAGAAAAGTTGGATTGGGAGCCCATTCTGCCGTTTGATTTAATGTTGATGGAAATCTTAAATTCAGAAATGGAGGCATTGAAATGAAAGTATGGGTGACAGGTGGGCATGGTTTTTTAGGAAAGTATGTAAATTTTCATTTGGTGCAAAGAGGGCATGAGGTGGGAATACCAACTCACAATGAGGTTGACTTGTTATATCCTGACCAAGTAATTTCTTATCTTGACAAGTTTCAACCGGAAGCAATTATTCATCTTGCCGCAATGTGTGGTGGGATTGGAGCAAACCGGGAACACCCTGCTGAATTCTTTTATAATAATTTGATGATGGGAGTTCAGTTGATAGATGCAGCCTGTTGGTCAAATAAACCATTGAAGAAGTTTGTAACAATTGGCACAGTTTGTTCATATCCGAAATACACTCCGGTTCCATTCAAAGAGGAAGACATTTGGAAGGGATACCCGGAAGAAACAAATGCGCCATACGGCATTGCGAAAAAAGCGTTGTTGGTTCAGACACAGGCATACCGGGAACAATATAATTTTCCCGGCATTTATCTCATTCCGGTCAACCTGTATGGACCTGAAGACAATTTCAACCCGGAGTCATCACATGTCATTCCGGCTTTGATTCGGAAGTTTGATGAAGCAATAAAAAATAATCTGCCAACGGTGGAAGTTTGGGGGACAGGGGAAGCAACCCGTGAATTTTTATTTGTAGATGATTGTGCTGAAGGAATTGTTGACGCTATGGAAATGTATGACAGTCCTGAACCAATGAATTTGGGAACGGGAAAAAGCGTTGCAATACATGAGTTGGTTTATTTGATACGGGAGTTGATGGGGTATGATGGAGGAATAATATGGGACAGAAGCAAACCGGATGGACAACCAGCAAGAGAATTGGACATTTCAAAAGCCCAGAAAGAAATAAATTGGGAACCAAAAACAGAACTGCATAAAGGTTTGCAAAGAACAATCAAATGGTGGAGGAAAAATGGAAACAATTAAAAACCCGAAAGTGTTACAGAAACAAGAGGAAGAATTGAATTGGACAAACGGACTGTTGGTGTCAGCTCAAAAACGGAGATGGTACGGGAAGATGACAATTGAGTTCAAGAATGGGATGATTGACATCATCCGAAATGAAGAGACATTGAAGCCCCCGAAAGAGCCGGATGAAAAATAATTTTATTTTTTTCTTTACTTTTAATGAATTATCTGTAATAATACCTTTTGAATGTAGGAGCCATTGTGTAAAAAGGACCACTTCTTGATTGAGGTGGTCCTTTTTTTATTGGGAGGATGTAATGGAAACAAAAACCAATCTTGTAACGAATGAAGTTGCAGAAATGGTCGCAAACGTTATTGTAAAAAGAGATGGCAAATTTTTTGTAGAATCCGAATCAGGAAAAAACCTTGGTGGTCCTTACGACACCCGTGCTGAAGCCGAAAAAAGGCTGGCACAAGTTGAATTTTTTAAGAACAATTCCTTCTCCAATATCACTTCCAATATCAAATCCGAAAAAGCCCGCACGAGATACGAAACACTGGAAGGAAAAGAATACCTTGTTGTGCCTTGCGTAATGATGACTGAAGGTGTCCATTATGGCTCCATGGGTCCATTATATTATCCACAAGAGGAATTGTCCAAAACTCCGGCAATCTGGAACGGAAAGCCCGTTGTTGTTTATCATCCGCAGTTTAATGGCCAGAGTATATCGGCTTGTGACCCGGATGTATTTGAAACTCAAAAAATCGGACAGTTGTTTAACACCCGGTGGGAAGATGGCAAACTAAAAACCGAATGCTGGATTGATGAGGAAAAAGCGAACCAAGTTGACGACAGAGTTATGAACGCAATATTAAGCGGTCAGATGATGGAGGTCAGCACCGGGCTTTTTACCGATAATGAAGTTGTGGAAGGGGAATGGAACGGGGAACAGTTTGAAGCCATTGCCCGGAATTACAGACCAGACCACCTTGCTATACTTCCTGACCAAAGGGGTGCTTGTTCTATAGATGATGGAGCCGGGTTGCTCCGAAACCAAGCTGAAGAGAACACCCCGGAAGGAAGGTTGTCAGCGCATTATGTCGCTATTGTAAATGAACTCAGCCATAACGAAATATGGCGTGGGCTCAGTAATGAAATAGGAGATGAAGCGTGGGTGACAGATGTGTACGATGACTTCTTCATTTACGAAATGGGCGACAAAATGTTTCACCAGCCCTATGAAACAAAGGAAGGTGAAGTGAAATTAGTTGGCGTCAAGAATGAGGTGGAAAAAATTATCCAGTACCAGATGAATGATGGTACTTTGATTGGAAATAAAGGAAGTGTTGTTTTTGAAAATTCTTTTGATAAGGAAAACAAGATGAAAAGAGAAGAAATTGTAAATGGTATGATTTCAAACGAGAAATCACCCTGGACAGAAGATGACAGGGAACTGCTCATGGGGCTTTCTGACGACAAGTTTGCGCTTTTGTCAAATGAAGAGGAAGAAAAGCCTGAAGAGGAAAAACCAGCAGAGGAAAAACCTGCTGAAGAAAAACCTGCAGAAGAAAAACCTGCTGATGAAGAGGAAGAAAAACCTGCAGAGAACAAGGAACAGTCTGTTGATGAATTCATCGCAAACGCTCCTGAAGGTATGCGTGATGTTCTCCGGTCAGGGCTTGATGCTCACAAGGCAGAGAAAGCGAAACTGATTGAGAAAATCACCGCCAACAAAAAGAATCCGTTCAGTAAAGAACAGCTGCAGGCGAAAGGTCTCAGCGAACTGAAACAGCTGGCCACTCTTGCGGAAGTGGAACCGGAAAAACCCAAACAGCCCGTTGCACCCCCGGCTTTTTTCGGAGGTCAGGCAGAGGTGGTTGCCCCGGCAGTCAATGACAGTGCTGAAGAGCCTCTTCAGGCTCCCACAATGAATTTCGGTTCAGAAGAATAGACACTGTGTCTATTCCCTTACACAATATGGCTCAAACTGAAAAAATTTTAGTTACTCACTTATAAAGGAGATTGAATATGAGTACTGAAAATCAGGTTCATCTGATTGGAACCTTTCGCAGAGAAGAAATTGTTGCAGCCGGGACAATTTCCCCCGGTCATCTTGTTGAAGAAGATTCTTCTGGAACTTGCGTGGTTCATTCCACTGCAGGCGGTGCGGCTCAGCGTCTCATTGCTGAGATTGATGCACTTCAGGGAAACACTCTTGACGATGACTATTCATCCGGTGACCTTTGTTCTATGAATGTTGAACTTCCGGGCAATGAAGTTCAGATGTTCCTCAAAGCCGGAGAAAATGTTGCCATAGGGGCTGACCTTGAGAGTGCAGGAGATGGCACACTTCAGGCAGTCACCACGGGAACACCGATTGCCACCGCACGTGAAGCGTTGGACCTGAGTGGTTCAGGTGCAGTTGACACTCTCATGCGTGTTATGCTTCATTAAACAAATCCCAATGAAGGGGTTGATGAAGAAGATGACAAACGAAAATCCAAAACTTTTAAAAGGAGATTGATATGGATTTTATTATGAACGGACAGGGTCACGGGAGTGTTGCCGCAACCCTCATGGAAGCCGGAATGGACGCCAATGTTCTGAGACCGTACATCGGTGACGACAACAGGCATTATATCACAGTCAACGGGGACAATGGACCAGAAGCCGTGCCGCTGACAAATGCAACAGCATCGCTCAGAAAGGATGACTGGAAACTTCTGGATTCAGCTATTGTTAAAGCGGCAAAGCCCAGACTCAAAGCCGTTGCTGACCTGCGTGGGATGGGACTCACGTTCAATATACCTAATGGGATGGCAAAGACAGTGCTTGAAACTGAGACCCAGAGTGACATCAGTGAAGCTGATATCAGTATGGATGGGCTCCGGGAGAGTACAGCTGACCGCCCGGTGTTTGAACTCACCAACCTGCCCCTGCCTATCATTCATAAGGATTTCAACTTCAGTGCACGTCAGGTAATGGTATCACGTAATGGCGGTTCACCGCTTGACACGACCACTGCTGAACTTGCGGCAAGAAGGGTTGCTGAAACCGCTGAAAAACTTCTGTGTGGTACTTATGGCACATATGCTTTCGGTGGAGGCACCATCTATGGATATACCAATTATCCAAAACGTCTCACCAAGACAATGACCAGCCCAGCGGCAGGTGGTTATACTCCTGCGGACACGGTCACTGACGTACTGGCCATGATTGAACAGGCGAAAGCCGCATATCATTATGGTCCTTACATGCTGTACACTTCCATTAAGTGGGACAAAACGCTTGATGAAGATTACAGTTCAGCGAAAGGCGACAACACACTGCGTGACCGCCTCAAAGCAATAACCGATATTCAGGATGTTCGCACTCTTGATTATCTTGACACCACTCCGGGTTCTGCTACTGATTATGTAATGCTCCTTGTTCAGATGACCTCTGACGTTATACGTGAAGTCATGGGCATGGACATTACCACTGTTCAGTGGGAAACCAGAGGTGGCATGCAGCTCAACTTCAAGGTAATGGCAATAATGGTACCTCAGTTGAGGGCAGACATCAACGACAATACCGGGATTGTTCACGGTACTGTCTAAAAAGAGCAACCAGAGCCGGGGGGGGCTGTTTTCCCCCCGGTGATGGTTTTGTGGCTGGAACTTTTTTGTATCTCTTGGGAAGGAGAAATTGAATGTATTTCAAATTAAAAGAAGGCGTGGGAAATCACGCTGAAACAGATGCAGATGGAAATGTAACCATCTACAGAGCGAAAGAAGGCAAGGTCATTAAATCAAATGTTGACCTTGCAGCCAAATTTCCGGACAAGTTTGTTCGTGTTCAGACAAAAGCCCCTGTTCAGGAAGTACCAGAGGAAGAAATCCCTGAAGAAGAAATCCCTGAAGAAGAAATCCCGGATGAACCTGAAGAGGATGAGGATGAACCGGATGAAGAGCCGGAACCATTAGGAAAAGATGCCACAGACAAATTTCCGCTTGCTGGAGAGAATGACCTGAGCGTGTTCTATGCAAGGGGGAAAGGTTATTATGTCACTGAGGCTGATGACCCGTTCACTGCACTTAATAAAAAAGGTCTCAAGAAAGACAAAGTTGAAGCCTACATCAAAAAGTATTTGAAAGGCTAAACAAGTGAACGATGGCACCTATTGGTTACCAGACCACCCCATTTGGCAGGATGAACCCTGTTACATAATTGGAGGTGGTCCATCTTTGGAAGGCTTTGATTGGAACAAACTCCGGGGCAGAAATATCCTTGGATGTAATGCGGCATTCTATCTGGGTGCTGACATTGTTCCAATTACTGTTTTCGGTGACGGTGTATTTTTTAAACAACATCGTGTCGCTCTGGATGATTACGTTCAGGAAGGTGGACAGGTAATATCCAACTCAAACTCGCTCAAGCGTTTTGACCCCCCGGAATATTTAAAGGTGATGAAAAAATATAACAGGGGGCTTGGGACTGACGGCTTGGGTTGGAATTCAAGTACAGGTGCCTGTGCTATCAACCTTGCTCTTATTTTTAGAGCCAATCCAATATTCCTTTTGGGGTATGATATGCAGTTGTCCCCGAAAGGTGAGAAAAACTTTCACAACGCTTACAGCGACAAACCAAACTCCCGTTCATATGAAAGATTTCTCCGTGGTATGACTTTCGTGACCCGTGATTTGCACAAACTATTTCCGGGTCACGAAGTCATCAATTTGGAGGATGGTACAAGCGCATTGAAAGATTTTCCGAAACAAAGTTTGAAGGAACATTTTTTGAAGGAGTTTGTGACATGAGGAAGTATCTTTTTGTTTTCGTATTCATTCTGAGCCTTTTCACGGTGTTCGTTCTGGCAGACGACACACTTCCTGCAGCAGAAGTGGTGGCAGATTCAGCCGGAGAGGCAGTTGCCACCCCTTCCGATGGCTTCTCTATTTGGGGCTTTCTAAACTCAAATATAGGTGTTTCCATAGTCGTGTTTATTCTTTCCTTCATATTGGGTAAGATATTCACCTCAAAGCCGAAATGGAAAGCACTGGTACTGAAGTATGGTCCATCTATTATGAGAGCCATAAAAACTGCTGAGAAGAAAATCCCAGACAGTACTGAAAACAAAGGTCTGGCAAGGCTTGATGAAGCCCTGAAATACCTTATTGAGATTGAACCGAAATTGAAAGTGGTTGCCGATGGTGATTTGAAAACGGCTATTTCTGCCGTGCATTCATCGGCTGAGGCGAATGGAAACTTGGAAAGCAAATGAGTTGGTTGATAAAACTCATTGCGGAATTTTTCCGGGTGCTCATGGATAATCCTATTGAAGAAAAAAAGGAGTACATAGATGTCAATGCGACATATGATAATCCTGACGATTATTTCTCTGCTTCTGATTGGTAATGGTTGCTTTTTGCAACCCGTTGCTATCAAGGAGAAAAAATTTTACTTCATAGAGTTGAAAGATGCTCCCGCACTCCGGCTTTTGGAACCAGTGAAAGCCCGTTGTGCAAGGAAAAACCCGGAAACAGGAGAATGGGAGGACATCGGATGGGGTGTCCTTCATCCCGGTGGATTGTACAAAGGTTCTAAACCAGAGGATGTTTTGAAAGAGGAAGATGATGGCTGAAAGCAATTGGCGTGTTACTCCTGCGGAAGTTGAAGCAATAATCCAATACGATGACACGATTGAATTGGACCCATTTATTGAGGTGGCCAATCAGCTTGTTACTGAACTTTGTACTGATTCGGATTATGATGATGAACGCTTGACAGAAATTGAGCGTTGGTTGTCGGCTCATTTTTACCATATAGATGACCAACAGGTGGCCAATGAAAAAGCCGGAGATGTTGCCGTGAGTTATCAGTACAAGGTTGAATTGGCTTTGAACGTAACAAAGTATGGACAACAGGCGATGGTTCTTGACACAGCAGGAAATCTTGCCCAACTTAACAAACGAATAATTGACGGTGAAAGCAAGACTGTCAGCATTGTTTGGATGGGTGAAGATTATACAAGTGATGAGGAATAATGAATGAGTGAAGGTTCAGGACTGCACCCGGGAGTAAAACCCGAATCACAGAGTGTTCGTGGATGCTCTGAGTTGAGAGAAAAATGTCAAAAGGAAATCTTTGACAAGATAGATGACCAGAGAGAAAAAATGGAAAGCAAAATGGACACCCAGCATCAGACTGTAATGGGTGCAATAGGTAACATTGATAAAAAGTTTGCATTTATGGAAGGTGCAGCATCGGTAAAACCCAGAACAAACGGAATAAAGAAAAATGAAAACGGAAAAAGAGATTGGGGTGATGTTGCTATTAGATTTATCATTTCATGGGGACCATGGATACTGATGTTGTTTGGTCTTGGTCTGATTTCGTGGCTGAAGTCAAATGGTGTATTGTAAGGACAAAATATGAGCCCTGTAATGAACCCTTCAGTCTTGTTTGCATCTGATATTTTAGCGGATGTGTCGGGATGGACCAGTGGCATACTTGATTCCAATGACACGACAGTTCAGAAAGCGTTGGACACTCTTGCTCCATTACCTTCTCAGCTGTTGGGTCTTGACGATGCAGAAATACAGCAAGTTCAAAATATAGATTCAGTCACGATTTCAAACTCACAATGGGGATATTTGGGAGCAATGTCTGGCCAGCCCGTTGAAACCGAAACAGACCCAATATTCACGGCTCACCCGGCATTCGGAATTGCGGCAGGAGATATTAGCAATTGGAACACGGCTTACAGTTGGGGTGATTGGAGCACGCAGGATTTCGCTGTCATAACTTCCACCGATATTTCAAATTGGAATACGGCTTATGGGTGGGGTGATTGGAGTGTTGAAGATTTCGCTTCCATAACTTCAACGGATATTTCAAATTGGAATACCGCATACGGATGGGGTGATTGGAGTGTTGAGGATTTCGCTGTTATAACTTCCACTGATATTTCAAATTGGAATACCGCATACGGATGGGGTGACCACGCTCTTGCCGGATATTTAGTTGCTTCAAATAACCTTTCTGATTTGGCTGATGTTGATACTGCTCTTGGAAATCTTTCGCTGAGCACAGAATTGAAGTCACTTACTGACGCTGAAATACAACAGTTACAAAATATAGATTCAGTCACGATTTCAAATGCTCAGTGGGGTTATTTGGGTTCAATGACTGGACAACCTGTTGAAGGTGATTTTGATTCGCTTCTTGCTGACAATGATATTCTTCAATGGGATTCTGGAGCCAATGCTTGGGTCAATCGGGCTTATATGATTTTGGTTGATGGGGCTTATATTGGTGAAAGTGATTCCGGTGATAGAATTGTTTTTGATTATACAACAGGCGAAATAGTTTTCACTGATACAAATATATCCGCACGCCCAACAGGAACAGGAACAAATTCAGAAGCATTCGGAAGTGGGGCAAGTGCCACGGCTGAAGATGGGGTTGCCGTAGGTAACGGGGCAAGAGTTACAGGCAATGATGGAATTGCTATTGGATATAATGCAACGGCAAATGCAGGGATAGCAATTGGTGATGGAATTTCTGTAAGTAATCCCACCAATATTTCAATTGGTGCTGGTACTGTAACAGGTGGTGGAACAGTTTTGGTTGGGCAAGGTTCTATTGGTACTATTTCCGTATTGAACTCAGTGGCAATGGGAACAGGAATCACAGTCACAGGTTCTTATTCTGTAACACTTGGATGGCAGGCACAATGTACTGCTAACTATACAGTTGCCTTGGGATTTAGTGCGGATGCAAACGCAACCAATACAACTGTAATTGGAGCAGGGGCAATCAGCAATTATGATTCTTCAATAGCACTTGGAAGACACGCAGATACTACCCAAGCGAATGAAATGGTTATTGGAGCCACAAGTTATGAAATAGATTATTTGAGTATAATAAACAGTGGAACAGAAACTATTGTTCAAACTCTTTTTAGTTTTCAGCCCTCAGGTTCAGGAGCAGGCTCAGAAGTTATCGGAGCAGGTTCAAGTTCAACTGGAACAAATACTGTAGTCCTTGGCTCCAGTATAACTGGCACCGCAAACTCTTCTGTTCTTATTGGAACCGGGGCTTCAATTTCTTTTAACAACTCAGTAGCAATCGGGTATGGGGCTTCAGTGAATCAGACCGGAGTTGCTATTGGTCATTCAGCCGTTGTGGGGACAGCTGGGACATCTATAGGAACAAGTGCCAATTCATCTTCCGGGATTGCGATTGGAAGCAATGCTATCGGAAGTGGAACAATAGCAATTGGAAATACAGCCGTGGGAACAAACTCAGGTTTGGTAATAGGAAATTCATCTACAAATCTTGGTGAAATAGATACATATATAATTGGACATAATATTACTGCTCTTGGTTCTTATGGAATTATTTTTGGGGAAGATGCCACGCTTCAAGGTGACAATTCTATTGGGATTGGTTTTGAAGTTGAAGTGGGTAATTCTTTGGGTGCTGATAATTGTGTTGCTATAGGATATCAAGCAAGTGTTTATGGTGATGAAGCAATCGTCATTGGTAGTGGTTCGGAAGGTTCGGGAAATACTTCAATTGTAATTGGTTTGGGTTCAACTTCAAATTCGGGAGCAACAAGTGGAATTGCAATTGGGGATGGTATAACTCTTAATGAACCGGGTTCAGTTGTAATAGGTTCTGGTGCTTCATATACAAGAAGGTATGGAGTAATAATTGGATATAATGCCAGTGGAACCGGAAACAGGTCAATGGCAATTGGTGCGAACGCCAGTGCGGGAAATGATTATGGTATGGCGGTTGGTTATAATTCATCTGCAAGTTCAACTTCCGGCATGGCGATTGGAGTTGAAGCAGATGCAACTGTCGGTGGAACTGCTATTGCTCTTGGAAGGGGTGCGACTGTTACCCAAGTAAATGAAATGATGGTTGGTGGCACTTCTTATGAAATTGATTATTTGAATTTTACAATTTCAGGAACCGAATTGACAGTACAAACTTTATTCAGTTTTCAACCTACAGGTTCAGGAAGTAATTCAGAAGTAATAGGAGCAGGTGCTTCAAGTGCACAATCTAATTCAGTTGTAATAGGAAATGGGGCTTCAGCACCACAAGCAACAGGACAAAGTGAATCGGTTGTTATAGGTTATAATGCTACTGCTTTATCTTTTTATAATGTAGTAGTGGGAGCAGGTGCTCAGGTATCAGGAACAGGTGCTTCAAATTCAATTGCTATTGGTAGGAATTGTGATGTTCAAAGTTCAAGTTCAATAGCAATTGGGGGTGGGGCAATTGTAACTAATTCTGGTGGAATAGCAATTGGTGATTCCGCTTCTGCTTCTATCAGTTGTGTTGTGATAGGTCAAGACGCTTCCTCAACAAATGGAGATGCTGTAATTGTTGGTAGAAGTGCGATTGCTTCTTACAGAGCTGTGGCTATTGGAAGAGATGCGGATGCGAATGTAAATTATGGTGTTGCTATTGGGTATAGTGCCATTGTAGAATTTACAGGTTCAATTGCTATTGGTCATGGAGCCATTGTAGATGATGACCGTGGAATTGTAATTGGGTATAATGCTTTTATTGGTAATTCTGCTGGGGGTGAAGATTCAGTTGTAATAGGATATGAAGCCTACGCAGTTGGTGCTGACCATCAAACTGTTATTGGTGCAAGTGCTTATTCAGAATACAGGAACGCAGTTGTAATAGGTGAAAGTTCATATACAACAGGAAGTGATGCAACTATAATTGGAAGAAATTCATTTGGAAGTGGAATTATAGTTGGTGAAGGAACTGATGCAGGAAATGCCATTGCAATTGGAAATTCCATAACAACAACTTCCGGCAATACAATTATAATTGGAAACAACGCACAGGCGGTTGGTGGTGATGTAGTTGTAATTGGAAATTCAGCAGTATCAGATAATGATTCAGTTGTAATTGGGGCTGGTGCTGATGGAAACACAAATGCCTCTTGCGTTATAATTGGAAGGTCAGCAGAAGGAACAGGTGGAAGGGCAATTACATTTGGAAGAAATTCAGAAGCAACTGCCAATTCTGTAAACGTTGGTGGTTACAATACCATGACCGGAATAGATGCAGTTGGTATTGGTGATGGAACTGTAATTGCTCACAATTCAAGTATTGCAATCGGAAGGTCAGCGACCACCACCCAGGCAAATGAAATGATGATTGGTTCTTCAGGTTATGAAATTGACCATTTGCAGTTTGTAGTGTCTGGAGATTATTTGACCATTGACACTCCGGCATATTTTGATACTGTAGCGTTGTATGTGGGAAATAATCCAACGGCTTGGAGAGATTTTCCTGACCAGATTTTTAAAACATATTTTTCAGGGAGTTGGTCTGATACCGGGGGTGCGATTTATCCTCATGATTATGAATTTATAGTTACAGGGGGAACCCACACTTCAGGTTCATACCTTACAGGTGTAAGAATACAAACAAAACTTACAGATAGTGGGGCTGTGGGAGCAAATGCTTTTGCTTCTTGCACGGGTTTGTACAATACCACTCTTATTGAAAACGGAGAATTAAGAGCAGGCAATGACCTCATAGGCTTTCGCAATTATACTGTTTCTCAAAATATGGATGTGGGTGGTGATATACTTGGTTTGTGGAATTATGCTTATGCTTTTTCGGGAACATTGGATGGTGATTTAATAGTTTCAAAAATAACCGGGCAAATGGGAACGGGTTTGACACGGGCATCTACATCGCTTGCTTACTTGCTTTATATTGAAAAATTGGGAACACCTGATTTTGATTATGCGATTTACCAAAAGGATGACATACCAAACTTCTTTGGTGGTGATGTTGAGCATCAGGGTGATGTAACCTTTACTGATGATGGAAAGATTGAGTGGACTAAAATCCAAGCTGATTCGGTTACACTTAATGATGGAACATCTTCAGATGCCGTTGCAGATTTGAGAACGGCTAATGATGGAAATACTTACCAAGTGAATGAAGCGGCAGGAACACCGGGAATTCAGTTGATTGTAGATTTTATTAATGTGGACAATTTTAACTTTGTTCGGGTTCTTGGAACGTATGATGGTTCAGCAACCCATAACGTTGATATTGAAATTTATAATTGGACAACTGATGCTTGGGACAAAATAGATTGTATGCAATCCGGGGAAAGCAATTCAGGGGCATCCTTTGGAAACCACGATTGCTTTGCCAGTGCGGACACGTCTGATTATATCGGAGTTGATAGTTCAGAGGAAGGTGACGTGAGAATAAGATTCAATCACCCAATTGCTGGGAATGCGGCACATGATTTATATTTGAATGAAGTTTCACTTTATCAATAGGAGAAATTAAATGTCTGAATCCGTTTTTGAGTTTGAAGAAAGTATCAAGAGACCAGTTATTGCAAAGGGCATACAGGTCAGTGAAGAGATGGTTGTTGGGCTCCTGACAACAGCCGGGAAAAAGGCAACTCTTGAAAAGGAAGAAATTGCCGATGAACTCGCTGATTTGAAAAGTGTTTATAACAGGCTTATGGTCAAGTTGATTAAAAAGGCTGACCCTGAATCAACTATTACAGTTGAATCAGCATCGGCAGAATTGGAAACAAAACTTGCCCCTGAAGAGCCTGAATAATAGAATTGTTGAAAAAGGAGAATGAACGTGGCTGACAAGAAAGAGAAAGTGGAAAAGAAAAAACGCAGAATCAGAGGTGATGCTTTTTGGAAGCTGAAAAGTTTTGAAAAGAAAATCCGCAAGTGGCAGGAGGAACTGTCCGAATGGGAAGAAAAGAAATGTGAAGAGTTGGGACTGTACCCGGACCAAATCAATTGGGTGACCGGAGTCATTGTTGACCCCAAAGCCGAAATCAAGGATGGTGTGGTTGTAAATGGTCACATCATTGATAGGCTTCCACATGAGGTGCTCCGGGAGCATAAAGCGAAAGCCAATGACTTGAAAAAGATTGATAAAGAAATGGTTGACTTCCGGGACAAACTTTGCAAACAGCTTAATGTATGGCCAGATATGATTGACCTTCAGAGTGGCGTCATTTCTGATGATGACTATGAAGGTGTTGACCCGGATGAAGAGCCTGAATCAGAACCTGAAGATGAAAAGGAACAGGAATAAAAATGGAAACATCCTATTCATATGAACTTCTTGGAACAACTGCATACGCTTATGTTACAGTTGTAGATGCATCGTATGCAAGACAAACAGGGCATGTGATAGGAGATTTTACAATTGTGTTCTATGACCCGGATGGTACGGACATAACAGGTACAGTGACAATCACGATGGATGAATTTTACGATGGCTCAATTGCTACCGGGGCTTACAGATTTTCTGTTCCCATTCCTTCCACCGGGGATGAAGGTTCATACACGTTGGTTGTCACTGACCCGTTGAGCCGGAAGCGCACTTGTATTTTTCGGGCTTACAATCAGATTGAAGGCGATGTGGGTGACCAAAGTGCCCAACTTGAAATTATAATCCGGGAAATAGATGGCTCACCCGCAACCGGGGTTGTCATTGGGGATTTCTCTGAAGTGAGAGTGTATGACCCGGATATGGACGAAATTTCCGGGAGTGTAACACCGGGGCTGGTTGAATTGGAAGCCGGACAATATCTGTTTGAGTTTGAAATCCAAAGTGCGGATAATGAGGGTGACTATTTTGTTGACCTTATTCATCCCACATTAATCAAACAAGGAACCCAAGGCAGATGGAAGTACCAATTACCAATCCCGGCTAATGCACCGACAATTACAAACGGGGTGAATGATGGAACGGGAACAAGCGTAACATTGACGTATGTCGCAGACAATCCGTTGGACGTCATTTATACCTATTATCAAATCAGTGGAGGCACTTGGACTTTGTTTGGTACAACCCGGACTGGTTCAGGAGATATACAAATCACCGGACTGGGTGAAGGCTCATATAGTTTTTACGGGGTTGCATCCCGGTCAGGTTCACCTACATTAGACCAATCACCGCCTTCAAACGTATACAGCATAGTGGTGTCCTCTGATGTCCCGGGTGCAGCTGATGATAACGTACCTGTAGCGGTTCGTGCAATGCGTCAGAGGTGTGTATATTGGGCACCTTCAACGCTTGATGATTTCGGAAAGCCCACCTGGCATACTCCGGTTGAGATTGATTGTCGTTGGACCGATGAAATTGAAGAGTTCATAAACCCACTTGGGGAAAGGGAATTGTCCCGTGCCAAGTTGATTGTTGACCGGGATTTGGAAATCAAAGGAGTTGTATGGCTTGGGGAATTGGTAGATGTCGTTGACGCTATTGTTCCCAAGAACAATCCGAATGCGTGGGAAATCTTACAGACAAAGAAGACACCCAACTTTCGGGGAAATAAATATTTGAGGCAGGTATATCTGTAATGGCACAAGTTGTAAAAGTTATTGGAGCAAAACGAATAATGGCACGGCTTAAAAGAGCCCACGTCAAGATGGGTGACCAAGCCAGACGTGGTTTGATAAAAGCCGGGTTGTTCCTTTTGAGGGAAAGTAAAAAGATTGTTCCTATTGAAACTTCCAATCTCAAAAACTCCGGTCAGACAAAGGCTTTGGGGTGGGGGTGGAATTCATCTGTCGTTGTCTATTATACAGCTTCATACGCAGTGTACGTTCACGAGAGAACAGAGTTGAAGCACAAGAAAGGTAAGAGTGCCAAGTTTTTAGAAAAACCTGCGAGAATGTATCAAATTAGGATTGTAAGAATTATAGCCGGAGAGGTGGAACCATAATGGATTATTCCCCAGCATATATTATGGCTCAATTCCTTATTGGAGAAGGGCTTGTTGTTGACCCGCAAGACAGCGGTGACTGGCCAATATACGTTGGTATGTTACCGGATGACGATGTTGTCAAAGATGATGTCGTTGCTTGTGTTGATACTGACCCGTTGAAAGATGGAAGGATTTTTGAAACAGGTGAAAACATTTTTCATTACGGATTTCAGTTGCTTATTCGGGCAACTGCTTATAATACTTGCTATGCAAAGGCTCAGGAATTGGCTCTGAATTTGGAGACAATAAACCGGGACACAGTTGTTGTGTCCGGCACTACATATAGATTGGACAATGTTACCCAGACAACAGGGTTGTTGTTATTGGGGCAAGAGGATGGTTCAAAAAGGCGTGAATTATTTTCAGTCAATTTTCTTGTAACTTTAAAGGAGATATGAAATGGCAAGAATTGATGATGGTTTTAGTACAATTATTGAATTTGCAGAAGACAGTGATGTGCAGATGTGGGAAAAAGAAGTGACACCCCCCGGAATGTCCGGTGGCGGAGAAAATGACACCTCCACTATGCGTAACACTACATGGCGGACAAGGGCACCCAAGTCGCTGATAACTCTTTCTGAGAGTTCACTCAGCGTGGCTTATGACCCGGCTGTGTTTGACGAAATTGTAGCAATGCTGAATGTCAATCAGCTGGTTACAATCACTTTCCCGGATTCAAGCACGCTGGCGTTTTGGGGATGGATAGATGAGTTCACTCCGGGAGCAAACGTTGAAGGCGAACAGCCGACAGCGGATGTTACCATTATCCCATCCAACCAGAATGCTTCTGGTACTGAGGTTGCTCCGGTATATTCTCCGTGAGTTGTTTTGTTGTTGAGTGAAATTGTTTTAATTTTTTTGGGAAGGAATGAAAGATGGCTGATGAACTGAGATTGAAACTGAATCGGAAAGAGATACCCGTTGTGCTTGAAGATGAGAACGGACAGGAAAAGAAGTACACACTGAAAGAATTGTCCGGGGCTGAGCGCAATAAGTATCTCAACAAGATGACGAACAGAGTGAAGACTGACAGGTCAGGGAAAGCAATGGGGATAAAATCCTTTGATGGCTTTCAAGCTGACTTGCTGAAACTCTGTCTGTTTGATGATGAGGAAAATCCCGTCACTGAAGAAATGATTGAGGATTTGCCCGCATCCACTCAGCAGGAAATCTTTGAGTGTGCCCAGAAACTGTCTGGACTTGATATGACAGTGGATGAAGAAGAAAAAAACGAATAGAGGGTGAGAGGTTGGTCTGGTACAGACTGGCTTCTCACCTGTGTATGACTGTTCAAGAGGCACAGGCAAAAATAACTTCATCGGAGTTTTTGGAATGGGCTTGGTACTTGCATTGGAGAGATGTAGAAGAATTCAACCGCCAAGATTTTTATTTGGCGAACATTGCGGCATCGGTGGACCGGGGGAATGTAAAACACCCCCGGAAAATCAAGCTGGAAAATTACATCCTCAAATTTCACAATCGGTCAAGTCAAGATTCCAACGACCAAATGAGAAAGAGCAAACAACATTGGTTGAGCGTCACAGGTGTAATCGGAAACAAAAGGAATCAGAAGAAAAAGAAGTTGCCAATGCCATTTAAAAAGAAGGAGTGATATATGGGTCTGTGGAATCTGAGTCTTGGTAATTTAGAGATTCATTTGGACCTCAATGACAAGAAGTTCAAAAAGAAATTACGCAATGTTGACCATAACCTAAAAAACATTTCAAAGAATGCGAAAATGGTTGGCAAAGCGTTGACCAAATATGTCACTGTACCAGTTACAGCGGTTGCTGCAGCATCTGTAAAGGCTTTTGCGGATTTTGATAGTGCAATGACCCAATCTGTCGCCATAATGGGACAGAAGGGGGAACAGATGAGAAAGCAAATGGAGGATGTTGCAAAGGAAATATCCACCAACAGTATAAAATCCGCAACTGAACTCGCTGAATCTTATTTCTTCCTTGCGTCAGCCGGGTTCACCGTTGAACAATCAATGGCGGCACTCCCGGTTGTTACCAATTTCGCAACAGCTGGTATGTTTGATATGGCTCAAGCAACAGACTTGCTAACTGATGCGCAATCGGCTCTTGGACTGACTGTAGATGACTCCGTGAAGAACATGGAGAATATGAAACGTGTATCCGATGTATTGGTCAAGGCTAACACCTTGGCCAATGCAACGGTGGAACAGTTTTCTACTGCACTGACTTCCAAAGCAGGTACGGCTATGAAGTCATACAATATTGAATTGGAGGAAGGTGTTGCAGTCCTTGCGGCATACGCTGACCAAGGTATCAAAGCTGAACTTGCGGGAAATATGTTTGACCGAATGTTGAGGCTTTTGATTAAGAGTATCAATGAAAATAAACAGCAATGGGATGCGTGGGGAATAGCGACAACTGACGCACAAGGCAATCTGCTCCCATTGGCTGACATCATAGAAGGTTTGACCAACCATACGAAAAATATGGGTGCTGCACAGAAGGCTGCAGCGTTGGATATGTTAGGATTCCAAGCCCGGAGTCAGCAAGCCATTCTCCCGTTGCTTGGACTTCAAAACGAAATCCGAAATTACAATCATGAATTGGATGGGGCTTCAGGAACAACGGATGAAATTGCAAACAAGCAATTAAAATCTTTCAATGCCCAAATGAAAATACTTTGGAACAATATCAAAGTTGCGGGCATCGGGATTGGTTCAATATTAGAGCCATGGATACGCAAACTTGCTGATGCTTTAAAAGGAGCAGTGACTTGGTTCCGTACATTGAATGAAGGCACCCGGAAGTTTATTGTGTATACTGGTTTGTTCCTTGCGGCAATTGGACCTACACTTCTTGCTTTTGGCACCTTTGTTAATTTGATAAGGTTTGCAATTCGTGGACTTGGTCCTTTGATTTGGATGTGGAACACTTTTATAAAATTATTGGGAGTGTTTACAAAAGTTGCCAAGGTGGCTTTCAAGGTACTGATATGGGGCTTGAAGTCAATGGTCAAATTGCTTTGGGCAGGAATAAAAGCCTTGTTGCCATATCTCCCATTTATTGCAGTGTTCACCGCCATTGCTCTTTCGGTTTGGATGATTGTTGACGCATTCACTGCGGCTGACTTGGGGATACAAAATTGGTTCAGGAGTATGACTGTTGCTGGGACATCTGTTGGTGCTTGGTGGGATGCTCTTGGAACGTATATGTGGCAGGTATGGGACTATGTCGTAAACAAACTTGCTTTGGGTTGGAAAACCTATTGGTTTGCTGCAAGGGAATCAGGAAGGTTGGTATTGCGATTTTTTCTCAGAGTTGGAAAAGGTATTTCCGATTTCTTTTGGGCAGTGGTTCAAAAACTTGCACAGGGCTTTACAGCTATGATAAGGGATGTCACTGATGGATTGGTTAGTGTCAGTCTGTTGACCCGGAAAAAAAGGGGTGAAATAATTGCGGGTGCAATGAAGCTGGAACAAAAAGTTAGAAAGATGAGAAAGAACAGCAACCAAAATTACAATGCTGCACTTAAAAAGAGCCTTGGCAATTCAAAGAAGGATTGGGAAGGCTATTACAACAAGGTAGCAGAGTTGGACCAGAAGCATACAGAGAATACCAAGAAGTGGCAGGAGACCAGAAACAGAATATTTATGCAGGATGACCGGAAGCAAGCAGGACCACAAAAGCCGGAAGGTGGTGGATTTGATATAGCCGGATTGTTGGGTGGTTTTGATTATCAAAAAATGCTTGACGAAATAAAAGACAAATACAAAGACACTACTGCTTCAGTTTCAAATGACACTCAGATGTTGGCTGAGAAATTTCAAACACTTGCTCCTTCAATGACTGAATTTATACAGGGGACATTAGGACAGATATTTGAAATGGCAACTGACCCGGATGTTCAAGCAATGGGACAGGCGAATCAGCAAATGTTTAGCATCTTTGAAGCCCGGCTTGAAATGGTAAAAACCTATGGTGACCGCCATAAGGAAATATTGGAACAGATTGCGACAAGTTCACTTTCTGTTCAGGAAAAGCAAGCCGCAAAAGAGATGGCAATTGAAGACCACAAACGTGCTGTAATGTTATCCGGGGTTGCTTCCTTGCTCTCAGCCGGGTTGTCGTTGTTAGCCAGTGGAGGAAAAAAGCAGTTCAAACTTTATAAAGCCTTGGCCATCGCTGAAGCCGGGATTGCTACCTATTCAGCGTACAATAAAGCCCTTGCAGCACCCCCCGGACCACCTGCGACAATTCCGCTTGCGGCTTCAATCCTTGTTATGGGTCTTGCGAAAGTCAGACAGATTGCTATGATGCAACCTGGCACGGGTATTGGCGGTGGAGGTGGAGGTGGCGGAGCCACAACCAATTTCGGAGCACGCCCACCAGCAGGTGGATTGCTTGGACAGGATGAAGAAGAAAGAATGGACAAGCCTGATAAATATACTATCATTATTGAGAACATCCACGGCTCTGCTGATGAAGAGTTTGCTGATATGTTAGCCGAAAAAATTGCTGACAGAAGTGGCGATGGTCGTGAATTTGGTTTTGAAACTACAACCAGGTAAGGAATTGTTATGACATATGAACTTCCTTTTATTTTGTACGACAATATTTTAAACAGGTCAAATACTTCCATTACAGTCACTTCTGAAGCATCGGGATTTCCGAAAGAGAATTTGTATGACTGGAAAGATTGGACATATTGGAAAGCCTCAAGCACGGCTCAACAGGACATAGACATTGACAAAGGAACAACCGGGATTTCGGTTGACACGTTGGCTTTGCTTGGCCACAATATGGATTATGTAATGGCGAATGTTACTGTGTATGAGGATGACAACCCCGGATTTACTTCACCTACAACTTTGGGTTCTGACGCTTTTGCATACGATGGTCCATATTATATCAACTTGACTTCCGGTTCCCAGCGTTACAACCGAATCAGAATTGGTTCAGGTTCAGTTGCTCCGTTTATTGCGGTTGCTTACCTTGGAACGAAATTGGAATTGCCCGTTGGACCGGAGTTTTCATTTGACCCGGACAGACAGGATATCAAATCAGAAAAGTTCAACAGTTATTCCGGGAGAATGGTTTCATCTGCGGTGAAGTATGCGGAAAGAAGAATGAATGTGCCGTTCAGAAGGCTGAGCGAAACATTTATTGATTCCGATTTGAGACCATTTCTTGAAGACCATTACGGGGCAATGTTACCATTTTTCTTTGTACCTGACCCCGGACAGGTTTTTACTTCCGGTGGTGTTACCAAATTACATTACTTGACTGCCCCTGATAACCCAACAATTGAACTTCCGGTATATGAAGATGATATTGGCTTTCGGAATTGGACACTGATAGCAAACGGTGTTCGTCAAGACAAGTTCAGGTAAGGATGCCCGATGGCGTATGACGATGACAAGGGAAAAGTAGGACAAGAGTGGGTTTGGTACGTTGAGATTGAACCCCGTACCTGCGATGAGATATATGGAACGGCTCCATGTACTGCTTCCGGGGGACAATGCGGTTACAGTTGGGCAACTTGTGAAGATAGAAACAACTTTGACCTTACAACCCGGACATTTAAGTTTTCAAGCAAAAAGGGAATGCCCGTTTTCATTGGAACGGAAGTTATGCCCACGTTGTTATCTGTGGGTGATATTCCTACTGAAATCAACCCGGACAAATCTACAACGCTGAATGCCCGTGTTCAGTTGACGTTTGAAGATGTCGCAGACCCACCTCCAATGGACTCAGACAAAGGTGCGGGAAAGTTTTATGAATACCGGGATTCAACATTCTGGAGAATCTTCACCCGCATTTACCGGGAAAGTTACAAGTATTGTCAGATGAGGATTTATGAAGGGCTTGCCAGTTATACTTCCTTGAATGACTTCAGTCTCAAACGTGAGTTACTGGTCAACAATATAGAGTTTCAGAGCGATGGACGTGTCCGTGTTACGGGCACAGACAAAACCCGAACAACCAAGACAATTAAAATCCCGAATGCTATCAGTTCAACCAACGTACTGACCCAGCCCCTTACATCATCTTCATCTTTGGTCTACATTACAGATGGAAGCGAATTCAAACTGCTTGCTGATGGTGAACCATCTTACATAAAAGTTATTGATGATGCAAATGGCGATGAGTATGTACAATTTGTCGGTATAGATTCAACGCCAAATACCTTAACATTACCACTTGGGGCAGGTCGTGGATTTTTCGGAACAACGGAAGTGGACCACCCAGCAGGTTGTAAGGTTATTCAGGTTGCTCCATTTTGTGATGAAGCTGATACCGGGATTGCTTCAGATTCTGGTATGAATCCGGTTGATGCCATTAAACATATTTTGGAAGGTTGGGTTGGCATTGACCCATCTGACATTGATGACTATCAATTTGACGGTGAACGGGATGATTGGTATTCAGTTTGGAGAATCCGCAGAATAATAGAAAGCCCAATCAAAGCCGACAAATTGGTATCACAACTCAATCAAATTATGATGTCCAACGTTTGGCAGAATGAGGAACAGAAACTGACTTTCAAAGGATTGGTGCCAGTTGCTCCGGGGGCTACAAGGGTTGAGTTCAAAACTGATGAAAATGTTTTGGATGATTCTCTCAAGATAAACAACAAGACAGAAACAATGGTCAGCCGGGTCACAGTTCATTTTGCCCCGGATGATATTTGGGGAACCAAAGACCATACCGATGAAGATGAATTCAGTGAACATTTGATTTGGATAAATGCAGCGGCAGAAAATGCGAATGGTATGGGGAGTGACCCTGTTGAAATAGAATTTTTTGTTGATTGGGTTTATGCCATATCTGAAGCCAAGGGGTTTGCATCCCGGTACATTAGAAGGTTTTCACCTACAGCCCCTGCTGAAATAACCTTCCGGGTGTACAGAGCGGATTCAGATGTTGAGACAGCGGACATTATAGATTTTACAAGCCCGTTTTTCGTTGACGATGATGGCTCAGATGACACGGTGAATTTTCAGATACTTTCCAAAGCCGAAAATCAAAGTGGTGTTATTAAGATGAAAGCGTTGGAGACCAAATTTGCTTTGAAGTATGGCTTCATTGGTCCAAACACTTTACCTGATTGGGATTATTCCGCAATCACGGATGAAGAAAGGGCATATGCTTATATTGCAGCAGTTGATAGTAGTGGTGAGCCGTATATGAGTGACGGTGGACCAGTAACATATATTTGGTAGGAGTGGCTGACATGTTTCCAAATTTACCTTTGAACCCAAAGATGCAAAAGAGAATTGCGGAGATGGGTGACAGCGAATTTGAATTGAAGTTTAAAGAAGGCAAAGGCATTGACCAACCTTTCCTGACACGGGTGTTCTATAATTTGATAAAGGAGATGCCAATCAAAATGGAGTTTGTCCGGTTTGAGAGGGAAAAAGATTTCAGGAAAGCCAAACTGTGTCTTCATAACTGTGTTCAAAATCGCACCATCAGATACTTCATCAAATATCTCCCGAAAGAATTCAAACCATTCACCTTGAAAATTACTGTATGTCCGGAATGTGGGACACCGATTGCATATCGCTTTATTGTTTACCCCGGTGACCTTAAAAACTACCCAAAGATGAAGGACATAAACAAGTATAAAAATAGAATCATAACAGATGAAGAAAAGCAATTGCCAAGAGCAATTGAAACCCCTGAATACAGAATAGGAGTATAAAATGGCTGCACCAAGTAAACCATTTACAATAATCGCAGACAGTGCAATTGACGCTGATTCCCCCATCACTGCAGATTTGATGGAGGATTTCCGTGACAATGATATACATCTTGAAGAGTGGTTGGGGCTTTCCTATACTGCGGCACAAGACCACGACCATGATGGAACCAATTCAGCCCGAATAACTCTTTCAACTTATGTTGCCCAAGGAACAGTTACCACAAGTGCTGGTTGGAGTATTGCAACGGGTTCTTTGGGATTTGACCCTTATGCTATGGCTTTCCGTTGGGTTCATTTAGCGAGTGGTGTAATTGATGATGGATTATCTTTTTCTATGGGTACAGGTTCAAGTGACCAATATGGTACTGTTTTAGATTATCAATTCAGTGCTCCAAATCCACCTGTGCCACAACAATGGGGAGTTGATAATCACGTTTGCGGTTTACAAACAAGTGGGGTGGGTTATGTAGTGGTGACCGGATGGAATGAATATGCAGATGTTACGGCATGGGCTTCAAGTGGTGTTACTATTACAACTCAGACCGGAACTTGGGGTGGCTACACACTTTATTATGACCAAATGATATGGGGAGCGTAAAATGATTATTTATTATCAAAAAAGTACAAAAAAGATTTTGCGAGTTTTAAATGACAACGCAAAAAAACATCTTGACGATATTGAATTAAAAAAGGAATTGAATAATATATTTCCAGATATGGAAGATGATGTTGATGTTTCCAGATTCAAAGAAGATGTTCAAGCAAAATGTGGTGGAACGTGGGATGAAAAGAAAAAGGAAATGACATCACCCCCAATTGAACCAGAAATGGAATCCAGCCCAGAGGGAAAAAGAATGGTTGAACTCAAAGAAAAATTTGAAACACAAACTGCAACTCTGGCTGAAGTGCAGGAGTATTTATTTTTGAGGGACAAATAAGGGAAGGAACAAAATGGATATAGTGGCTGAATCTTTTTACAAAACATCGCACACCCCTTTGGTCATAGCGTATTATACGGTGGACACCCCATACCAACACGAAGCAGAGACACTGAAAGAATCTTTGGAGGGGCTGGACTATGGTTATTGGGTTGCTGGGGTTCCCAATTTGGGAAGTTGGCAAAAGAATACTCAGTACAAAGCCTTATTCATTCAATACGCTCTGGAAAGATTTTCCCCCAACCCTTTATTGTATTTAGACGTTGATGCGATAATGGTTGAACCCCCGGTATTGTTAAATGATTTGGAAGCCGATATTGCCGCTGTTCATTTCGCCAAGGGAAGGGAATTGTTGTCTGGCACGTTGTACTTGGGGAACACGATGGCTTGTCAACGGCTTGTTGACAAATGGATTCGGTTGAATGAAAAATATCCAGATACATTACCCAACGGAAGGGAAGCATGGGACCAACGAACATTGGAGATGGCAATACAAAGGATGACAATCAATTATGTAGAGTTGCCTCAATCCTATACTTGGATAACAGGACTGACTCAACGGAGATGTCCAGAAGAAAAAAGCCCGGTCATTATGCACACCAGAGGGGCAAAGCGTTTTAAGAATCTCATCAATGGTAAAAAAGGATATGCGAAATGAAACCGAATGTATGGGTTGTATGGCCAACTGTTCATTTAGAAAAGAGCCGGGAGATGATTGACACCTGGCACGCTTTCGGTTACAATGTTGCGGTGTTAGTCAACCCCCCGATGTCCAATGAGGATTTCCCTGAAGCCGAAATTGTTGTTGTTCAAAATGAGTGGATGGGATTTCCTACTGCTGCAAATATTCTTTGTCGCAGTGTTCCCGGAAACATCGTTGTTTGCGCAGGTGATGATTTATATCCTGACCCGAACAGTACAGCGGAACAGATTGGTGATATATTCCTCAGCCGATTTCCGAACACATTCGGAGTTATGCAACCGATTGGCGATGAATTCGGTTGGACACATAAGTGCGCAGTGAGCCCGTGGATTGGTCGTTCATTCATAGAAAGAGCATATGAAGGCAATGGTCCATACCGTGAAGAGTATTTTCATTATTTCTCTGACCAAGAGTTACAAGAGTATGCAATCAAGATGAACGCTTTCCAGCAGGTGGATTATTTGATTCAATACCACGACCACTGGCAACGGAAAGAAAAACCGGAAAGACCACCTCACCTAATCAAAGCGAAAAAATTATGGGTGAAGGACAAACGAATATTTGATGAGCGAAAAAAGAAAGGATGGCCAAATGGGACTGACTAAAAAATGGGACATAGAACGGACATGGGGCTCACATCAAGCCCTTCTCAAAGCCGTGTTAGAAGTTTTGAAACCGGAAACAATTGTTGAGTGCGGCTGTGGGAATTATTCTACACCTCATTTAAGGTCAGCGAAACATTTGACAACCATAGAGCATGACCCCCGGTGGGCAACCGAAATCCGCCACCATTATTCTCCGGGTGTATCACACCAGTGGCTTGTTCAGCAGTTCCAAGCCAAAAATCAAACCAGGATTTCGGAATTGCCACCGGGGGAATTTGACGCCATGAATGCGTATTATGAATTCATTGCAAAAGGATTGGGACATCATAACCTTCTTTTTGTAGACACCTTTACAGCGTGTCGTGTTCCGGCTGTCCTTCATTTAGGAGATTTGGCGGAACAAATTATCATTCACGACCTTGAACCACCCGGTCCAGAGGTATATGAATGGGAGCGTTTGGATGATTTTTTATCACAGTGGAAAGGTTACATTCACAAGCCACTCGGATATGTAGGGAATGGTCATCAAATCCCGTGGACAGGATTGTACTCAAAAACTCCCTTGCCTCTGGACCAACTTAATGAAGCAATGAAGCCTGAATCGGAAAGGCTTTGGAATGACTTCACTCCATTGGAGGAAATAAAAAAATGATTGATGTTGTAGCCGGATATGCCCGTGGATATAACGCTGAGCAAATCAGACCATTTCTCAAATCACTCCGCAACTCCGGGTTTGATGGGCGCATTTTACTATTCGCCAACGGTGGTGCGGCAGAGGAAGCCAAGAAGTGGGATGTTGATTTGAGAGCGGTTCCCAAGCCAAGAATCAAAGTGCACTCTGCCCGGTTTGTTTGTATTGAGGAAGCACTCCGGGATATACCCTGTGAAGGCATATTCTTGACCGATACCAGAGACGTTGTATTTCAGAAAAATCCGGGTGAATATCTGCCCCCGGAAGGCTTAAACGTATATCTGGAAGACCAGAGCATGTCTATAGGGACATGCCCCTACAATTCTCTCTGGATTTCACTGGGTTATACGGGGAAAGTATTGGAAAAATTATCAAACAGCTTTATATCATGCGTAGGATGTTCCTGCGGTGACCGGGATTCGGTGTTATTTTACCTCAAAAGGCTTGTAGAGGAAGTTCAGCGGATTCAACCCCGGACTGACAAGCCTCAGGACCAAGCCGCACACAACTATTTAATCCGGGAAGAATTGGATTGCCGGGTATGGGATAATGAAGAGGGTGAAGTGTACACTGTCGGTTACATTCACAGGGGGCACGTGAAGATAAAAGACAACAAGATAATAAATATGGATGGCGACATTCCTGCGGTAATACATCAGTGGGACAGACATAAGAATTTGGAAACATTAATCAAGGCGACACTATGAAAAATTTTATCAACAATCAACGACTGGCTGAACTTGCCGGAGTGACTTTCAAATCGGAAAGAATCCAAGAAGGACCAATTGTCTATTCCCGGACTCATACTGTGGTCAAACAATTCGGGATTTTGTCCCATTACCCGGAGTGCGTTTTGGTGACAAGTTTTTCGGATGCGGATTGTACTGACGAAATGGCTGAACAACTTCCTTCAAACGTCAAAATGTGGTTCAGTAATAATGTGGCCACGTCCAGCCCCCGTGTTACAGCGGTTCCAATCGGCTTGAGGACATCTCCTGATGGAGAAGAAAGAATGAGAAAGGCGATGGAGGTTGGGAGATTGCCTGAACGCAATTTAGTGTATATGAATTTCTGGAGAAAGATACCTCAACGCCACGACAGACCAGTCAACCCAAGAGCCGGATTGTATGAGATGTTTGAGAACAAAGAATGGGTTACAACTGAAGGTGGGTTTGACCACGTATCAATGAATCAATTTTACGAACAGATGTTGAGCCATCCTTTTATTTTGAGCCCACCGGGAGCAGGACCAGATTGTCACCGCCATTGGGAGTCAATTTTGTTAGGCTCTATTCCGATTGTATTGAAAAGCCCGGCAACCCGGTTGTTGGAAGGTTTGCCCTGTCTTCAAGTCAATCATTGGGGTGAAGTGACCCCGGAAAGATTGAAGATGGAATACCCGGAATTGAAGAAGTTATTTCACAGTCAGCGTATGGACATATGCTGGTTTGAGTTTTGGAAGGATTTGATATTGGAGACAGCAAGTGAAAGAGGGTGAAGGATGCGGACAGCACGGTGAAGATAGAATCTTGTATTGGCTATTCAAAGACCAAGATGAAGGCTTTGTAGTTGATGTTGGAGCCGCAGATGGGTTTTGGAATTCAAACTCAATTCGGTTATTGAACACCGGGGGCTGGGGTGGCATTTGTATTGAACCTGAGCCCACCCAATTTGAGAAGTTACAGGAGATGTACAAAGACAATCCTCAAGTCAGTTGTGTCAATTGCGCAATTGGGCTTACAGAAGGTGAAAAAACTTTCTATTGTTGCGAACAAGTTTCCACCTTCAAAGAGGAAGTGAAAATATCAGCTGAAGTAAATCACGGAGTGAGTTACACTGAAACAAAAGTATTCATGAGACCTTTGACTCAAGTGTTGAAGGAATATAATTGTCCACGTGAGATTGATTTTCTATCCATTGACGTTGAAGGAATGAATTATGAAGCGTGGCAAAGTTTGAATCTGTTTTCCTATACACCCAAGTTGGTTTGTATGGAAGGCAGTAAGTACCAGATGAATGGTTACAAAGAGTTTTGCAGGCTTGGAGGGAACACTTTTTATCTGAGGGAAGATTTATGCAAGATATTGTAATGTGCGGAATACCCCGGAGTGGGTCAACTGTTGTATGGCAAATATTGGATTCGGTGTTTCCAAAAATGAACATTCCGAAAACACATCCCATAGATTGGGAGCCAGATGGCTCAATGGTCATAGCATCTGTCCGTGAACCTCACGATGTTGCTGCATCCCTTTTGAGAGTCAGGATGAGCCGATACAGAGATGAAAGGGAAGTTGTTGACGATGATATTGTGACCGTTGTCAGGCGAACAATAATGAGTTTCAATCTGTTGGAAGAAATGCTTGTTGGTCCTCATGCTCCAATTCTCCGGTATGAAGAGTTTTATAATGACCACAGTCCAATTTATAAAATGATTGAAGATACATTTGGGATTATAACACCCCCGAATATTCAACACCGCATCAGCGGCAAATTCAGCGTTGAGCAAAATAAAAAAAGAGCCGATGTATTGGAAAGTTTTAATGAAGTGGACCGATATCAAGTTCACGGTGACCACATTGGTCAAGTTGTCCCCGGTTATTGGAAGGAATATATACCGGGAAGGTATTTGGAATGGGTGTGCGACAATTTGGATGAAATAGGAGTGAGGTGGGAATATGAGAATAAATAAAAAACAAAGATTTGTTTATGTGTCAACGCCAAAAGCCGGGACACATACCATTTACCGGATTCTGAACGAACATTTTTCAGATGGTTTATTGGAAGCCGGGTTTCACAACAATCGGATTGTAGACCACTATGACAAATACTTCCGTTGGACTGTTGTTCGCAATCCATTTACTCGTGCTTCAAGTATCTGGTACAGTGCTTGTCGGTTGGCTCATTTAGACCAATACAAATTCCGGGCTTTGAGCGGAGCCCAAAATGACTTTCCGAAATTTACAGAATGGATGTTAAGTGTTTCGGAAAATGAACGCCAAAAACAACCGCTGTTACAGAACCAAACCGAATGGTTGAACCCGGCTCAGCCTTTGCACATTGTTCATCTTGAACGGCTTGAGAAGGAATTGATACAACTCCCGTTTTGGAAGGATGGTATTGAAATAAGCAAACTCAATACAACAGCGGAAAAAATTGTTGCTCAAGCAGAGGTGGAAGGCGAACAAATTGAACGGCTTTCTTTGTTGGAGTTATACGCTGACCAGAAGACAATAGACAATATCATAAAATGGGCAGAACCGGATTTTGACAATTTTGGGTATGATGACGAATGGCTAAAAAAATAATCAGTATAAGTTTGTATGGCAATTCTCCCGTTTATTACAACGGGGCTTTATGCAATGCCCAATTGGCTCCTGAGATTTTTCCGGGGTGGACAATTCGGTATTATTGTGAGAAGGGAATTGTTGCAACTGAGTTGCGGAATTTGGGTTGTGAAATTGTTTTCAAACCCAAGAGCCGGATTCATTCAGGAATGTTTTGGAGATTTCTTGCCGCTTGGGACATTAAAGGTGAGCGTGTAATTTTTCGTGACTCTGATTCCCGGTTGAACGTGAAGGAAGCAGAAGCAGTGAAGGCTTGGGAACAATCCGGGTTGAACGCTCACGAAATGAAAGACCACCCCCACCACTCCCGGCTTCCAATGTCCGGTGGGATGTGGGGAATCAAATGCGGAGTTTTGCCCAAACATTTACACCGGGAAGTTTTAAGGCTTTGCCGGAGAAATCAACCACGTGTAAAAGATATGCGTTGGCTCAGGGACAAGGTTCATCCTTTGATAGAACATTCTCTGTTACGCCATTCATCCGTTGAGACTAAATGGCCAAGTGTTCCTTTTCCTGACCACCCGGCTATGGAAGGCTTTTGCGGACAACAGTATGATGAAAAGGGAAATGCAGTATGGCCAAATGTTTAGTAACAGGCTCAAGCGGATTTATAGCCGGACATTTAATTCAGGCTTTGCGGGAACAAGGTGATGTTGTCACGGGGGCTGATAAGAAAACCGGAATGGATTTGACTGACGGGGAATTGTGTTGTGAATTAGTTGACGGGATGGATGTGGTATATCACCTGGCATCGGAAACAAACCTGTCCACTTCATTTGAATTCCCGGAAAGGGCTTTGGGGGATGATTTACTGACAACGGTGAACCTTTTGGAGGCAAGCCGGGATTCCCGGTCAGATATCCGGTTCATATTCACTTCCTCTGCAGCTATATATGGGCATAGCCTGAGTCAAAAGATTTCTGAAGAGGAAGTGTTGGGTGACAACATCGTCTGTCCTTACGGGGTGAATAAGCGTGCCGCAGAAATCTATACCGGATTATACAGAAGGGTTCACGGGCTTTCTACAGTTTGTTTAAGGCTCTTCAACGTATATGGACCGGGACAAATGAACCTTCAAGCCGCAATTCCTTCCTTCACGCTCAGCATTCTCCGGGGCAACCGAATTCAAATCAACGGGGATGGAATGCAGAGCCGGGATTTTGTTCACGTGAAGGATGTCGTGAAGGCTCTTATGTTGATGGGAAAATCCCGACATACCGGAGTGTACAACGTTGGAACCGGGGTGTCACATACGCTCTTGAATTTGCTTCTGATGTTAGTGAACGTGTCTGGGAAGAAATTATTTGTAGACCACGTTCCTCAATTACAATATGACATTCGCCATAGTTGTGCGAACATCTCCCGGATTTTAAGATTGGGTTGGGAACCGGAATTGAGTTTGAAAGAAGGATTGAAAGACACAATTGAGTTTTACAAACAGGTGGGGGCTCAAGTGCCTTCCCGGAGTTCATCAGCCACGGCTCTAAAAAAGGCTTGAGCCCTCACCTATTTTATATTGACAATCTTTCCCATCTTGAGTTCATCCACGTGGGTGACCTGAATGAATTGTATCCCAAATTCCTCTGCTAACATTAGGAGCATTTCGGGGACACGTTCCAAATAGCCGTGAGCCTTGGATACGTTGCCAAAGGGTTGGTCAAGTATCTCCACCGGGGCTACAGGGTTGTTTGTTAGGAGCAGAGAGGACAAACGCAGAGCGAAGGCAACGACATCAACCACCCCACCCCCCACGTTTTTCCTCTCACGTCCATCTCGCATGAATATGAGTTCAGCTTCAGTCTTGCCCCGTTTGGAAACAAAACGGATTTTGAACTCATATGGATTATCAAATATTGTCTGTAGACATTTGTTGACAATATCAGAAATTTGTTTGTGCACTTGTTGTTGAATTTGCTCTGCCGCTTCTTGAGCAATTTCTTGGGCACGGAGAATGTCGTTCAACCGGGCTTTGACTTCTTTCAATTTCTCTTTCTCCGTGCCCCGGAGTTTTTTTGTATCCTGATATTTTTGACGCAGAGCGTTGACCCGGTTTTTCAATTCCTCTGTGTTCATTATTTCCAACTCACTTTCATAGTATCTTTTTCACCGCAATACGGACAGAACATAAACAGCTGGTACGCTTTCTTGTTACAAGCCGTGCAATGAATGTCTTTGTTCGTGAGCCCTTTGATTGCCCAACCAAGAGCAATTCCGATTATGAAAAAGGCTATTGTGTATCCCATATCAGTACCTCACAACTTCAGAAATCTGACCCACAGGAATGGTCCTGATTGGGTCATTGGATTTTTTGTTGGTGTATACTTTCACCAACACGGTGGTGCCTCTGACTTTGTCCTCAGCCTTTGCAAACTCACCGCTTTTTAATTTTAATCTTGAGCCTTCTTTTACCAGATGGTTTTGAACGCTTGATTTTGAATTTCTTTTTCCCATTGGCTTTCTCCTTTTTGGGTTTGTCTTTGTAAATGTCCTTTTGTTCTTTGAATTCTTTACTCCGGGTGGCAACCCATTTTCCGTTTGGGTGCTTTCTGCATCTGAATCTTGACCCGGTACAATCTTGAACTGTGATGCGGTTTTCTGAAGAGCGTTTTACAATCTCCCCATACCTCCAACCATCACAGTAGAAGTGAACGCAATTTTCCGGCTCAGCTTTTATCTTTTGCATTGCATTTCCTCTCATAGTCAGCGTCAGTCTTTTCTTTCATGCCAAGCCTTTCAGCAACGTAAAAACAGATGTCACATATCATTATGGTCGTGTTGCGTTCATATTCTCTTGCCAACTGTCTTTGTCGCTTGAGTGTCCTTTCAAAGTCAGCCATTGAATGAACGTCCATTTCTGTTAGATGCTTTTGCATCTTCTTTGTTAACTTCTTTTTAGCCAATTTGGTTCTCAACATAGCAATCTCCTTTTTTTATTATCTGTTTACACAGCGAAAAAAACGTCACGACCACGTTCACTTTTATGGAACCGATTTTTACACCACTTGTATAAATCCGTTTGAGTTGGTCCATCTTTTACCAAGATGCAATTGTTCAGCTTTTTTATCTGAGCCAATTCCGGGGCATCTTCATATTCCGAATTCATACAGTGGTCACCTTCAACGGTCAATTTGACATCTTTTCCAAGAAAGCAAAAATTGATAATCAACATACACATCTCCTTTATACAAGTTGGTCTTTTAAAAAACTGGAACCACAAACTTGACACCGATACAATCCAGCCATCCAATCACCCTTGGGAACCTTCCGAACATTCCCATAACAATGTGGACATCTGTTCTTTCTTATTTTCCTTTTTGGTTTCAATTTATTTCTCCTTTATTTGAATTCACTTCCCCAGCCCCACCGCAAGTCCAACAGGTCTCAGTATCTTCAGTGAAGCCATCCCCGTTCAAAAAACCTTTTCCACCGCATTCGTTACAAGGCTTCATCCGGGGTTCATCTACAATATGGTATCCCAATTCATACCAACATTCCTCACAGACACCCTTATCAACAACCACGTTTTTCTTTCCGCAGTTCTTACACGTTCCATATTTGAGTTTCAGTTTCATAGCAATCTCCTTTTTTAGTTTGCCCAAAGACAACAAGATTCCCCGTTGGTGGCTATGAGCCATTCATCATAGCCTTCATCCTTGTACCAAAGGGAAATAGTATACACTTTGCAATTCACGCCATTGCTGTAATCAAATTCCCCGGTGTAAGCCGTATTGTACGCAACCTCAACCGCCTTGATTGTATAGCCGGAAGTCAAACTCATCCCATACTTCTCCAAGCAACAACCGCACTCTTTCATTTGAGCCATTAGGAATTCAACCACCAATTTTTCTTCTTTGTCCATTTTCATCTCCTGCCCAAAAGTTTTTTACGTTGGTCACGAATATTCCGGGCTACAAAAAGCCGTGCCATATTCGTGTACATTCTTTCTCCGGTTGAGCGAATGGTGAGCACAGCAAAGTATTTGTACACACGTCCCACTGATGGCCAAAAGTCATTTACTGTCCGGTAGTATTTGATGTCGCACTCAGCCGTTTGGTAAGCAGTCCAAAACCACTTGCCATCAATCACTTCATCTTTTTTCATCATCCTTATCATTGTTCATCCTTTCAGTTTGGGGGAAACAGACAGGGGCACATTTTCTCCATCCATAACGCCACGCATAAACGCACCCATGTCCCCGTTTGAGGTTTTGGTCCTTACAGTTTTGATGTCGTGTTCTCGCTCAACGTACTCGCTCAACTCTTTTTCCTTGACCACCATAATAGCCTTACAACGCTCACCGTCAAGCTGGCTCAATTCTTCTTCAGGCTCTTCAACGACCAACTCCTGAGCCCTCTGCAGAAGCCTGTAACCAATCCCGTTACAATAACTATTCCGCTCACGAATGCTCGGCATGCGTGCGGCTTTCCCCATCGTCTGAATCGTGTCATAAAGAAATTTGAAGAGTTCAATTGCCGTGGCAACATCCGTTTTTGTTCCGCAGAAGTGCATCCGAAATTTCCATCCATACCCGGAACGGAAGTGCTTGGTGGAGCAGACACAGTCAATCGCTTTGCTGATGCTCCACATCCACTGATATGTCCGGGTGAATTCCATTCCCTGTTCCGTGGTCATGTCTCCGATTTCTTCTTGCAACTCTACATCGCTCATTTCCAGATTGTGTCTGCGGAGAAAAGCCTGAGCAAGCCTCATAGCGTTTTTCATTTCCCCTTCTTTGTCCGTTCCATTAGCCAGTGCGAGCAGTTTCTGAATTTTTTCAATCGCCTGTTCTCTTGAAATAGCCATTGCATTCTCCTTTTTGATTATTGTTTATGAAAAAGATTTTACGTGAGCGACAAAACGTTTCAGCGTATCAGCGTCCACATTCTCAGTCAGTACAGTTGCCTTGAATGTTTCGGCTTTGTCTCTGGTGACAGCCTTTACCAATCCACCTTCCCATTTATAAACAACCTTGATTCCATCTTCATGGGAATGGTATGAATATGAACTCCGGGTTTCATTTACCCCAACTTCAATCTCAACACCATCCACCTTCATATCCGTTTTCAGCCTTTCAATCAGGTTGTCTCTTTCTTCTTTCTTCTGTTTCTTTTCCTCTTCATATTCCTTCTGACGCTTTTTGGAATCAATATCCTCATCAACCAATTCTTTAAGTTTCTTGACAAGGCTTTTTATCTTTTTGTAATTGCGTCTTTTGTAATTGGTTATACTATTGTCCATCGTGTAGCGCATATCTTTGCAACCATACCTTGTACCAGAAACGTTCCCATAGGATACAGATACTTCATAGCCGTTGTAGTGTACTATTGCAAGCACACTCCAAATATTTTTTTCCACATATTCTTTTTCGGTTACAAAAGTCACTTCCAGGTCATAGTCATCCTTCAGTTCTTTCTTGAAACCGTGAACCCAACTTTCCTTCCATTCTTTTTTCTTTTCGGCTATTCTTTCCGCTTCCACTTCTGCCTTCCATTCAGTTCTGAGCGTATGATACTCAGCGATGATATCCGAATAGTCCACTTCAATATCCAGCTCAGCGAAAGTTTCAGCAATTCCCCGTGTTATTGGCATTATATCTGTTTTGTAATCATTGTCACTATCCCTGCTGTAATCTTTTTTGTAATCAATTTCAATTTCGTACACTTTGTTTTTAACCTTCACTGAGACATTCATAGTCCAATAACTGGTAGAACCTTTTACAAAATCATTTACTCTTTCGGCTTTGATAGTTTCCATTGCATTCTCCTTTTTGTTTACAGTAGTGGTTTCAGTTACATTGTTTGTGTTCGTGTTACTCATTTTCAAATCTCCTTTAATTTTTGTTCAGGTAAAAATCGGCACACCGGGCTTTAACAAAGCCTTCAGCATCAAGCACTTCAATACTGATTCCCCGGTAGTCACCATCCACATAACAGTTGATACTTCCCAATTCTTTTTCCCAGCCAAGAAGGATTCCCCCGAAATTGTCTTCAAGAGTATTCCAGTGACCATTCTTGTTCACTTGCACAATCCGGTAAAAACAACCCGGATATGCGTTCACAATTTCGGTCAGCACTTCTGCGGCTGTCTTTCTTTTCTCAAGTCTAATCTCTTCACACACGGCAATAATTTCTTTCGCTACACTCATTGCATTCTCCTTTTTTTAAAAATGAATTATTTGTTTTCTTTTTTTTCTTTTTTCGTACAGATTGCGGCAAGTTTCAATTTTGGTCTTGGTATAACCGAATCATTAGAACATTCAATCCGGGTTGCCGGGATTTTTGCTTTGGTCCTGACGCCATAATCCGGGTGACCTGGTCCGGGGATGATACTGAGTTTTTCTTCCGGCTTTTTAGATTCATAGCCTTCCACTACAATCTCCGGTCCATCATAGTGGATGGTCTCAAACCAACCACCCCCGGTTGCCCCGTGGTGTTTGACTGAAAAGCCTTCTTCATCTTCCAAGAAGGAAGCCACTTCATGCGCACGCATTCCCTTCCAGCCCCGTGCCCTCAGTTCCTTGGCCATGTCAGTCTTGGAACAACCCTTTACATTCCAGCAACGCATCTGAGCAATCTCACTTGCATCTTTTAAAAACCGGGGTTTGAGGTGTTCATATTCTTCCCAATTCAACATACATGGTTCCATTTAATTTCCTTTCACAATAAATTTTTTAACAAAAGCGATTTCAGTTTCAGTCATCCTGTCCGGATGGTAAATAATTTTGTAGGTTCCATTTTCAATCCCACGCTTAAAAATTCTGACGCTGGTACAAGTCATTCTGAGATTGTTTTTTCCGCTTCCACCTTTTGAAACATTCCCGGTATACCAACTGACCCGTTTGTCAGTCACTTTGGCCAGCTCAAATATCTTGCCAGTGGGCGTGTACATAACTTTGATTCCGGCTTTCAATTCAAATTCATTCATCGTTTGCTCCCGCATAAAAGGAAATAGAAAATAGAAAATAAGAAACTTAATAAACTATTAGTATCATAACAGCAATAATTAAGAAGTCAAAATCAAAATCAAAAAAATTTCAAAAACTTGCAAAAAAATTTACATGTGTAAATGCAAGTATGCCCCCCTGAGTGTTTTGATATCAATATGGAATCTGTGTTTTCGCATTGCAAAAAAACTTTGCAAGTTTTTGCAATCGTGACATGTAATTTTTAAAAAGTTAACAAAGAATTGCAACTTTCCTGCAGTCTAAAAAAGTGTGTTTTTTACACACAGATTACAGCAATTTTTCTTCCCATTTTTCAAGGAAGTTTTCAAGCAACTCGCTGTACTCTTTTTCAAGAGTTTTCAATTCAGTTTTCTTTCGCTTGAGTACACTCTTGGCTTGCTTGAGAGTGGTACAACTGTATTGTTCCTTGAGCGTTGTTAACAATTGGGCAACCCTTCCTTTGGCTTGTTCCTTTTTCATCTCCAATTGTTTGACTTGCTCTTGTAATTCAGCAATGGTTTTTAAATCAGCCACGGTCAAGTGCCTCCATTAAATGTTTCCTCACCGGGTTCTTTACTGAATACCGGGTCATCAAGAATTCAACGGCTTCAGCGTAATCAAATTCACGGGCTTGCGCTTCTTTTAAGCCGTGCATAAGGTCAGCCAAATCCTCAGTACTCTTTCTCAACACGCCAACGTTGAAGTCATCGTTGGTTGAAGTGAACCTTTCGTTTTTGGTACTGACATTGTGTGTTAGGATTTGCCCGGATTCGCACAACAGACCAATCCGGGGCATATACTCTTTCTCATCTTGTTTTCTTCTCATCAGTGTTCCGCAGTTCCACGTTGGCACTCCGTTGAGGTTTGTTTTAAAGCCCTTGTGGTTGTCCCCAAATACAACTGCGTGATATCCTTCAGCCAACTCCTTGTATTGATTCATATGGTGGCTCTTGGGGGCTTTGGGATGGGTGTGTCCTTTGCGCCAGAAATAATCGTGGACAATGGCCACGTGATGCTTTCCTTTGATTGGTTTTTCAACCGGGCTTAATTTCTTGCCCCACGGAAAGCCGTGAAGCACAATGTCGTTTTTTACCATTACAGGCTCATCCGTAATGACCGGAATAATACGGTCAGCAAGACACATCGTCCAAAAAGCCGATTTCTCAATCAGTTCAATATTGTGTAGCGGCAAATCATGTTGTCCGGGAACAGCGTACATTTCCGGGAGGTATTGAAGAGCGAAATTAACCAGCACAGGCTCAGCCTTCCAATGGTCAAATATATCACCAGCACAGAGGATGGGAGCATCATAATGGTTAGACAACTTGGCTAAATCATTCAACGGCTTTTTCATAGCCCAATACCAACCCTTGTATTTGTCCTCATCCCTTCTTGCTCTGGGTGGGTGAGGACTGAGGTGTATGTCTGCGCAAAGTATTGCTATGACTTTGTCAGTGCACTCCCGCAAAGGGGGCACGCTTTCCCCATTAGCCTTTTTAATTCTCTTTTTAGGCTTTTGATTTTTTCTTCCCTTGGGCATTTTTCTTCCTTCTCAATCTCCAATTGTTTTATGATTGGTAATAATTCGTTACACTCCCGGTGGTTCTCATCTCGCTTTCGGTTCAGTGTTAACAGCGGTTCCAAATTGGGCATTTCGGCATCGGCTATTGCGGTGCTCTTTTCCAGGTTAGATAAAAGCCGGACAAACGTATCCACCTCACGGCTCAGTTTTAAGTATTCATCGGCTATTTCCGCAACTTTCTCGCCATCAGAATGAGCCCCTCTCAGGCTTTTATATCTCGCTGTATACCTTTCTACATCCGATATGTCTGCTTTGAGAGCGGTGTAATACTCCTGAGCCTCAATCAACTCCGATTCAACCCTTTCAACTTCATCGTATTCACCGAACATCGGTTTGGCAAAGGACAGGTGACCCAATTCCGCTTCTATTCCTTCCAACCGCTCTTCAGACACCTTGACTTCCGCTTTCCCATTACGCACTTTCCCGGAAAGCCGGGACAGGGTGGTGTCTATTATTTCCAAGTCAACAACTTGGTTCAATTGCTTACTCACCTCAGCCGGGGAAATCATAAACCAATACGGGGCATCAAACTGAAATTGGAAGTTCAACTCCTGCATATTAAGAAATTGTTGTACTTCCTCTGGCACGTTTGTTCCAAAGGCTTCAAAGGTCTGCCCGTTGATTTTGTATTGGTTTATTCCCTTTCCTTTTTTCCGGGTCACAGTTCCTTTTTCGGTTCTGATTCCTACCATCGCAACCTTGTCCGGATTCCGAATGTAAGAGTCACCCAGAGGTCTGTTCATCACCAGCCATTTGATAGCCCGGATGATTGAACTCTTTCCTGCGTCTGTTGCCCCGGTAAATGTCGTGATATGCTTGTCAAGTTTTGTTCTGAACCTTTCGTGGGCTTCAAAGTTTTTGATTATCAATTCTTTAATCAACCCAATTCCCTTCTGCCATATTCCGCTATACAAAGAGCGTCAGCCATTCCATCGGATTCCTTCCTGCTCCGAATGGTAGGAAGTAAATTGATTTTTGGCCAAATCCTTTTGGCGGCAATAATACTCGCTTCTTTTGACTTGGGCATATCCTTACACATTACCTTTTTCCACGTCTGAGGTCTGACCAATGTATAAGGCAAACCAAGAGCCGAACAAATCCCAATCAGGATTCCAAAGCCCATTCCGAAATTAAATGTGCTTGTTACTCCCTGACCGGGCATTGCTGATACCTTCTCAATGAACACGTGTCCAACCTTCCATTTCTTTAACAGTTCGCAAACTTCCCGGTCATCATATCCTTTTTTGGACTTGGTGAGTTTGAGAGTGGGCATTGGATACACTTTCGCTTTCTTCCCGTTAACAAAGGCAACTGCTCCTTTTAAGCCAACATCTATTCCTGCTACAATCATTTCTTTTTCCTCAATTTGATTTTGCCTTTGAAATTTCCTCTGAAGAATTTTATCCATTGTTCCCGTTTGGCTGGCTTCAGATATGTAAGGATGTTATAGTGTTCCGCAAATTTGAAGAACAGTTTGCTCTTGTATTCGGGTTCTTTTATTTCTACTGACTTTGTCTTATGGTGAGGCAGTATGACTAATTTTTCCCATTTCTTTATTTCCTCTTGACTGTTGTCAATTGTTTCTTTCCTCTTGGGTGTAACTGTTTCCCCGGTGATATACTTCAGTGCGGTTTTCTCTCCAATACCCGGCAAGCCGGGAACACCGTCAGAGGAACAACCAGCAAGAGATTTTACCTGCCCCCATTGGTCCGGGTGAATGCCATATTTCTCTTGAAAGGCATTCTCATCCATTAGCAGTTCCCTGCCTGGGTCATACCATTTGACATAGGGGCTGATACATTGGTACAAATCTCCATCAGCGGTAATGATGACTGCTTCCTCTTTTCTCTCTGTAAGTATATTTGCAGCATCGGCAATCAGGTCATCGGATTCCAAACCAACTTGTTTGTAAACCGGGATGCCCAACTTGGGAAGTATCTTGTCACGGAGTTTGTTCACCTGCTGATACATTATCCTGATTTGTTCTTGTTCTTCCGGGGTGCGGTTTTCTTTCCGCTTCTTTTTGTAATCCGGGAAAGCCCGTTGTCTGTAACTCTTTTTGGAGTCAGTGAAGATGAGGATTTTATTGCTACACACAGGGGGGTTCTTACATGTGGCAAGGAGTTGTTCAAAAAAGCCGTACATAACTCCGGTTGGAATGTCTTCATACTCCAAATCTGACATTGCGTATCTTGCCCGGTGAGCCAAATAACTGAGGTCAATCAAAACCCATTTCATTAAAATTTTTCCTTATATTCTTTATGTTCCAAAATGTAAATTAAATATTGGTGCATACAGAACATGCAAGTGTTTACCACCTTGCGCAATTCTTTATTTCTTATTTTTGAATCAATTCCTGACCCACCTTTGTTCACCCAAAATATTGGGTCAATAAAATAAGGTGGATGTTGAAAGTCAGGTTTATGAAAATGGCACAGAGTTTTTATTGGATAAATTTTTGGAGGGATGTTATATGTTTGTATTCCTTTTTCTTTTATCCACTTCAATCTTTTTTTCCATTTTCTATATGAATACAATTCGGGGGTTTTTCTTATTTTTCCATCTTTTGTTTTTCCTTGTTTTTTTGCTTCCGTTTTATAATAAGCAAGTATTTGTTTTGCATCTTCATATGATACTCTTGTCCAACCATAACAAGTGCCGTCATATGACACAGGTAATTTGTCCATATGTATCATTGGTATCTTCCTTTGCGTCCAAGGTCATACGCTTGTCTGATTTCTTTCCAACATCTCCCGGCTATGACCTGAAGTTTTTTATACAATCTTTTTTCCTCAATATGTTTAATGAGTTTGTCTCTGGTACATACAATTTCAAAGTCATCGGCATCTATTTTTTGCCCGGTTTTTGACCAATACTTTTCATCAACAAGGTAATCAACAATGGAGCCGATGTCATCAATACCATAGGTTGGATAGATGTCCATATTGGCTTGATGTAATTCTCCGGTTGTCCGGTTCTTTTTTACCTTCAGCATGGCGTGAATACCAATCTGTCGCTTTTTCCCCTTGATGTTCTTTTTGATTCCCCCGGCTACACTTGACCAGATTTCAATGGTGGCGTAAAATCGGAGTGAGTGTCCCCCGGCTCTTGATTTCTTTTCAAACCCGAAACCAAGGTTGTCTCTGGTTTGGGAAATAATAATGAGGATTGACCCGGTGTCCCTCAGCCCCTTCAAAACCTTTCTGATTCCCTCTGAATTCTTTTTCGCTTTCCCGTCACCATAACTTCCGGGTGCTTTGGTTCCTTTGCGGTGGGCATCTTTATGCTCTTCAAACTTCTCAACTTCAGCAACGCTTGACAGACTGTCCATACTGTCCAAAACGTATATGAACGGCTTTCCGTTTTTGACAGCATCGTCCAAGTGGTAATAAAATTCCTCAATGGAGAATGAAGGCTCATCTCCCGGTAGTTCAACCTTGTCGGCAACTTCCTTATTGAACAACCCTTCCAAATCAATATTCATACCATCTTCCACGTTGTCGTATATGAGCCTGTAATCCCGGAATTCAGGATGGCGCAAGGCTTCAGCAAAGCAGGTCATGGACAGAAAGGTTTTGCCACTCGCTGAATCCCCAACCAAATAATAATACTTCCCTTTTGTAAATGCTCCGAATGGGTTATTGGTACACGCCAGATTCAAGAGCGTTGAACCTGATGAGAGTATGTTTTCTGTTTTGACTTTTTCCTTTTTCTTTTTCGGCTCTTTGTTCGCTTTCTTCTTTACTTGTCCAGCGATTTTTTTCAACTTGCTCATTTTGATTCCTTAAAAAAATGGGGGTGGGTTGCCCCACCCCCGTGGGGTCAATTATTCATCGTCATCGTCCCAGTCATCATCGTCATCGTCATCATCGTCCCAATCATCATCATCGTCTGCATCGTCTGTTTCTTCCTCTGCATCGTCTGCATCGTCTGCATCGTCTGCATCGTCTGCATCATCATCGTCATCGTCCCAGTCATCATCGTCATCAGTGTCACCCTCTTCATCACCATCCTCATACCAGTCATCTTCATCTTCATCGCTGTCATCTTCCTCTTCAGGCTCAGGATGGTATCCAGTTCCTTTGCAAGGTGTACACTTCTTTCCTTTTGAAGATTTCCCGGAACCAGAACAGGCTTTACATTCAAACATTCCTTCCGGGATTTCATCCTCATCATCGTCATCGTCCCAATCATCCTCATCCTCTTCAGGTTCGGCTTTGGGTTTTTTCTTTGCGGCTTTCTTCTTGGCTGGTTTTTTCTTGTCACCTTTCTTCCGGGGTTTGGGTTTGGGTTCTTCATCCTCATCCCCTTCATCCTCTGGCTCTTCACCTTCAAGGAACATCGCTTTGATTTTCTCCGATGGAAGGACATTGAGCACTGTATCAAGGTCAACAACCTTTTCAAGTATCTCATCTTCATCCATCTCATCACGTTCCTTGAATTCCATTTTCGTTGCCTGAAGATATTTGTTGCCAGCGAAAGTTGCTTCACTGAATCTCACCCGAATAGTTCTGCCACCTTCATCACACTGATAAAAGTCAAGGTGTTCTTCATTTTCTTCCTCTTGCAATTCCGCTTTCAGCACCCGGTCAAACTTCCCGTATGAAAGAGCAAAGACAGCCACAGCATCTTCATCATCAGGATGTTTTATATTCATTAACGAAAACACCTGACCTTTGAGACTGTTTATTAAGTCCTCATTAGCATCTCTGTCTTCTTTCCTCAACCTGTCCACTTCATCACAGATGGCGCATTTTTTACCGATTGAACGGGGACAAACCACTGACTGTTCTTTGACTCCGATTGCGTGGTGAACCCTGAAGTTGGTTCTGAACCAGAGCACCCCGGCTTCAATGCCATCTTCCGGGTGGTTGTCCGTTGACACTTCGTAAGGAAGTATGTCAAGCATATACGTTCCTTTTTTATCTGGCAACCACCGCTCAACTCCTTGTGGCAGTGTAAACCAATCACCTCCACTGCCACCACTCGCCATTCTCTTTTTTGCATCCTCACGGGACACCCTTCTGCGTTTTGCTTTTTTACGTGCCATTTTTCTTCCTCTCTTTCCATTCTGAAATTGAACGCATCACCCCTCTTGTAATCACTCTCGCAGATATGTACAAGAATGCAAGGGCAATAAATCCTGTTACAACAATACCAATTAAGATTTTAAGATTTTCCACGGCTTTTCCTTTTGCGAGTTTTTGTTACCATTTTCTCATGTGTCTTCCTTCCTCTTTTTTGTTTAACTTTTTTCCATAATTCTTGAGGTGTATGGGGCACGCTTGGTCCTGAAAAATATTCACTCCCATGCAACTTCACCAACAACTCAATCATCCGCTTTTTTTGGTTCAACGCTTCTTGTGCGTGGTACATTAGGTCTGCTTCATTTTTAGCCTGTATCATTTTCTTATACACGGACTGATACCGGGGGTGAAGTTTGACCGCTTCACTCACAGCCCCTTCAGTCACCTTTGTCAACCCAAACGCTCTGGGCTTCAGTCGTGCCTTTTGAGCCAATTCGGATTCCGTAACATTCAGTTTCATTTTCATCATATCAAATTTTTCTCTGGCTTCTTTCGCAAGTGTACTGTATTTGAAATACAATTCCGGTTGACGCATTGCCTCAACATCTAAATTCATCACATCAATCTCTAAATCTTTTTCAAAGTCATTCATACCTTTATTATCCTTTTTTAGCCGTTGATTGCTTCATAGCAAGCACCAACCAATCCGGCTTTTTTGGAATCATAAAAGTGATTCTCAAAACAAGTCAGTACGTGGTACACGTGGTCATCCGCTTTCTTGGTGAGTATGGCTGTACAATAACCCAACACCGCCCATCGTATGGATTCCGGGTCACCTTTTATTTCCCGGAGTATTTTTGCAATCTTTGTCCACCCTTCCCTTTTAATCAAAGCCCGGCACAAATCTATTCCCTCCCGTTCATCTTCCTCTTGTGTTATCGCTTGAATACGCTCAGCCTCCGGGACATTTCTTATTTTATCCAATAGTACCAGGCATTTCCTTGCTGAGCCGTTAGACACATCAAATATCTGTTCTGCGCATTCCCGGTTTATGTCCAACTTTTCCCTCTTGCATACTCTCATTAGGAGTTTTTTCATCTCCGGTTCACCAAGGTATTCCACGGGCATTTCGCAACACCTTGTTCGGATTGTCTTCAGGAGTTTTTGCGGGTCAGTCGTACACAGGAAAAAGTAAACATGAGCCGGAGTGTCTTCAAAGATTTTTAATGCCGCATTTTGTCCTGCAGTAGTCATCATATGGAGTTCATCCATTAGCCACACTCTGCATTTCCCGGCAACCGGAGCCAACTGCATCGTGTTTCTTATTTCCCGGACAGTATCAATTCCACGAAAGTCAGAACAGTTCAACTCCACGAAATCTAAATCATTACACTCCAGCTCAGTTTTTAAAATCCGGGCAAGCGTTGTCTTGCCGCAACCCGATGGTCCATGGAACAAGATGGTGTGGGGCAATGTTCCCCGGTCAAGCATATTTTTTAGAGCCGCAATTGTTGATTTATTTCCAATAACAGTCTTCAAACTTTTTGGGCGGTATTTTTTATACAGTTCAGTCATTGTATTCCTCTTTCCAATATTTCAACTCAACAAATATCTGTCTTTCAAATCCCTGATTCTTGAACCAGAGATATGAGCCATTTTCTTTTACAGATTTGACCGGGATGTAATAGGTTGAGCCACCTTTTTCATTCAGGATTATATGACAGTCATCTGACAGAGCCTGAACAACCGAATCATTCAAGCCCCAACTGTTCGCTTTCCTCAACAGATGTTTGCTCTTGTCCCGTTTGATAACGAAATAAACTTTGTCAGAATACTTGACCAACTTTCCAATTGTTCGTTTTTTCCCGGTGTTGAGTTTTAAGATGACACTGAACTCCGGGGGGTTGCAAATTATTTTATTCCCAAACCCATCATCCCCGGAGATTGACTTGGCAACCAATTTTCTATTCATTTGGTATCTCCATTTCCTTTTTATCAAACCAACTGCCTCCAATTGGGCAAACTTCCGCTTCAACTTCCAGCGGCACATTTATCCACTTCCAACTCTTCATCAGTTGCTTTGTCATTACATTGTTGGCCAGAATTAAAAACTCATCCAATTCCTCTTCAGGAACATCAGCCAATATTGAGTCGTGAATCTGTCCCACAAGAAGTGTTTTCATTTTTCTCTTTTTCAACTCCTTGTTGAGCCGTATCAAGGACCAGAGCAAGCAATGGAACGCAGAGCCTTGCACTGGGTAATTTATTATTTCATTCCGCTTCATATAGCCTTGGCAAATAAATCCTGTCTTGGTCAGCATCCAGCCCCGGTCAATGTATTCATAGTACCATTTCTTTTTCCAATTGGCATACACCTTGAATCTTTCTTCCCAAAAGTTTTTCTCAACCTGCTGAATGTGTCGTTCAAAGGTTCCAATCCGGGGCTTTTCTTCCCAATCACAATCACCCAACTCTTTGATTCCTTTTTTCCTCAGATGACGTTTGAGCGGTGTTCCCCCTTCTGTCTTGAGTTTGGCAGTGCCGATTGCTTCCCAAAGGTTCTTGGCGCAGTCTACATACGCACTTCCGTAAAATTGAGGGAACACAAAGCAGTTCTTACCATAAAAGCGAATGTCCTTTGTCACTTGGTTTGGTCTGAGTTTGTAACACTCCACTGCCATATCCCGGTGCATATCTTTTTCCGGGTCACTGATGTACTCAATCATTCTTGGGTCGTGGTGGTAACAGGCGGCAACGCAAACCTCAATTCCCGAATAATCTATTTCAACAAGGTGGTTCCCTTTCCGGGCAATGAAGGCTTTCCGAATTAGTTCACCCAACTCCTTGTCACGCACCGGGATGTTCTGGAAATTAGGTGAGTCAGAAGATGAGCGGAATGTCTTGGTAATATTCAGATTGAAAAACGGATGCAGGAACCCATCAACAACTTCCTTCTCAATTCCTTTGAGGTATGTTGTCAGAGCCTTTTGGAGTTTTTTAATACGCAAATATGCCTCAACAAAAGGATGTTCAACCGTCATGAGAGATTTCTCATCAGTTTTATATTTCCCGGTTGGTGTTAGAGCCGGGGGTGTCAACTCCAATTCCTCAAACAGTACCTTTCCCAATTGGTCGTTGGAGTTGAAGTTGGTTTTGCTCTTGAAAACTTTCTTCCATACCTTTGAGACATCTCCACTTTCCAATTCGGATTGTAACTGTTTGATTTTCTTTTCCGTTTGGCCACGGGCTTTCTTCAAATACCCGGAGTCAATTTTGATTCCGTTGCCTTCAATTTCAGCAAGTGTAATTGCTCCGTTATGAAGCAATTTATACGCTTTCATTTTATATGGTATCATTTGAATTGTTTCCTTTGCTTTTTCGCTACAAGGTATTCCAACAGACTGTCCAACCCATTATACATTAGCAGTTCGTGCTTGTCAGCTTGTTCTATTCTATTAATGCCGTTTGAACTTCCGCTTTTCAGGTACGGGTAAATGGTTGAATCATAACTTGGAATGCCCAAGTGTACATAGGATTGGAATTTGATAGAAGTTATTTTGGACCTGTTATCAAGACAGTGGGCGGCAAGCATGGTATCCCATACCCACCCCCTCACTCCGTGTCCAAACATTGCACGTGACCAGCGTTCCTCAAACTTAATATTGGAGGCAACTTTTTTGAGCGTGGGTGTCTGGAGTATTCGGGAAAGCATTTTCATATTGCTTTCGTCAATCATCGTGGCAAACGTATCTTTTCCATTCAAGCAAAAAGAACAAGACACAATTTTATGTTCAGGTGTATCCGGCTTCAACCCGGTTGTTTCATAATCAAAAGCCAACACCCCTTTCTTCTTGAGCAACCCTTTCATTCGTTCACCACCCTTCCGGGTGTCTGTAATAATTTCCACTTTGCTTTTCAGTGACTCAAGTGAATGGCTGGTGACTTTTTTCCGTTCATATTGAAAAGCCCGTTTGAGGTGTTCTTTAAAAATCCTGACCAACTGTTGGTCTTCATTCATTCGTAAAATGTATGAAGGATGGAAAGTTGGACACAGCCAAGCGTTGTACTGCCCGGAAGGAATTGTCCAACCCACCCATCGGTTTATGGTTCCCAAATCTCTTTTCCACTCCTTGAACATCAATGATTCCAAGGCACTCTTGCCCATCACCACAATGACATTCGGCTTTATACGTGAAATAGATTTGAGCAAATTTGGTCTGCAACAGGATATCATGTATGGTTCTACTTTTGAATGTGGACGACAAATAACCGAATTGGTCGTGTAACAGTCGTCAATCTCAACATCAATGTCTTCCAACGCATCCCGGAGCAACTGCCCTGCCGGACCAATCAACTGCGTTCCTTGTCTGTCTTCCTCTTCACCGGGGGCTTCAGCGACAAACAACACTTTGCGGTTCCCAGCCCCCGTGACTTCCATCTTGGGACTGATACAATCCTTATACAGTCCACATTTACCGCATTGAGGCAATTTCGGGGTTTTGGTTTTGGTAGTCTGACCCTTAAAAAATCCCGGCACTTTTATTCTCCCAGACAAACAAGAAATTCAACATTGTCTTTTTTCATCTTCATCTTTTCCTGCGACACATACGCTTTATTTGTCTTGTTGAGCAAATCCTTGAAGAGCGAAAGCCCAACCATCAATTCCATATCATCCCCCTTGTACTTGACGGGTTGACGCTCTTCATACCACCCGGATTCCTTTTGGGTGCGTACTGTAATGGATTTCTTTGACAGTTTTATTTTTGACATCCGGGTACAATCATCCTTGGCCATAATCAAAGCCCGGTCCAAAACCTTTTCCATTTCTTCCGGGAGTTGTACAATGTTCGGTTTGTCCATATCTATTACACCGTCAATAAGAGCATCCTCATAATATTCTTCTTCAGTGCAACAGATGCCCAACTTGACTTCCTTGTTACCAATCCACAACCATCCCTTTGTAAGCGAAACAGAAGTGATATTGATACCAGACACGGCATTTATCGGTCCAGCAGGAACAAGAATCTTTTTGAGCCCGGTGTCAATTGTAACCCGGAGAAATCTGAGTTTGTCGGTGGCTTGGATTTTGTCCGGGGCAATCTGTACATGGCTCACTCTATAATCCTCATTGGACGATGAACAAACCTTTGCCGCCATTGAGAGTGCTTCCATCACCCCTTCTTTTATCTTTCCAAACTTCTTGGGAACAGGTATGTCCTCAATGGGCAGGAGTATTTCATTTTGGGTAGTCAGCCCGGCTCTTTTTTTCTTCCCTGCAACCATCAACTCATTCCCCTTGATTGTTAACTCTATTTCATCGTCAGGAAATTTCGCAATCAGGTTGATAAGGTCGTGAGCCGGGACAGCAAATTCTCCGGGTGACTCTTTCAGTACAGCGGTGGCAAGTATTTCACCATTGAAGGATGTCACCAACCCTTCCCGGAAAATGAAGCAGTTGGATTGCTCCAATACTTCCTGTCGGTGTGCTCCGCAAATAACAGTGTTCAGTACCTTTAAAAAATCCTGTCTGTTAACTTTCATTTCCAACTCCTGTAAAAATTCCTTTTATGTCAACTGGGTTTAATTTCTTCTTGAACCTGTACAATCCTTCTGAGCCCAAACTTCCACCGTCATTAACAAGTTTGTTTTGCTCTTGAACCCATTCAGATGTATAAAATTTCCAACGCAGAAATTCATTCAAGTACAATTCCCCGGAATCAAAACAAATCCGGTAGTTGATGTATTTCCAATTTGTATCGGCTATGTTCACCCCTTTCAATTCTCCATCCAAGAATAAACCAAACCGATTTTCCCCGAACAATACGAATGTGGCAAAGGTTTCAGGGTCAAATAAAGTTTTACCACAAGACCAATCTAACAACAAGGCACCAGCATCAGCAACATCGCTGTCTTCCAATTTCCGATATTCCCAAGACTTGTCTTGGTGCTTCCTGATATTCTTTCGGAACACTTTCCATTTTCCCCCGGACAAGTCCAAAAAGTTTTTTGGGTCATAGATGAATTCATAATCCCAAAACTCACCAACCTCTTCATTCTGAAATCCGGTCACGTTGTTGAAGGAATAAAATTGTTTGGAAGATGTACTGTAATACGGAAAGAACCAATTGTCAAATTCATCTTTGAATCCTTGTAACATTCCGTTACAATTGAGCCAACGCAATTGCGCCAACTCAATATATTCTTCACTCATCCAAAAGTTTGGGTTTTTTCCGCTTTGTTGGACCAGTGTCAGAAAATAGGTTGCGGGGTTCAACAGTGCTATCATCCTTTTTTCCTTTTGATTTTCCTTTTCCCTTTATTCGGTTTATCAGAGCCTTTGACACCCCTCCTGACTTTCTGCTTTTTCCTCCCATCGTCTTGTCCTTTCATTTCTTCATAGACACATTGACTGACAATGCCATCCATTTTAAGTTTTTTGGAAATGCTCTGGAAATAAATATAACCATTACCAGAGAAATAAAATTTGATTGTATCCACGAAAGAGAACAACGCTGTAAAGTCATTTGTCCTCATCGCCAGCACCGGGAAATCTCCGGTTGAATCCTTCTCAGCAAGCAATCCTTTTGCGGCTTTCTTTTCTATCTCAATCAACGCTCCTGAAAAGATATTCCGCTGAACCACTTTTAACTTTCCCCCGGTACAACTGAATTCAATATGTGACAGGTCATCTTCAAGAAGGCTGAGGATGGATGATTTTATTTGAACACAATTGATATCTTTTTCCATCTTGATGCCCTTCCAGATTTTCTCCGGGTTCTTGTTTTGAGTTGAGGGCACTTTACAACTCTTGGTGCGTTCATAATCCTCATTCCCTTGGATGAAACAAATTCTCCCGTCACGCTCTTCAAACTGTTTGCTGTCATAGTCGTTGGCGTAAAAACTGACTGGTTGTTTGAACTCTGTTTCGTATTGTCTTATTGGGAACCGGAGTATCACAGTCACGTCTTGATTCATAATGTGAATCATTTTCCCGGAACAATGAACAGTGTTCCTGAATCTCCCATCCTGCTGTAGTGCTACTGCGTGAGAGAAAATCGCTTCAATACGGTCATTTATTTTAGACATTCCAATAAATCCTTCCTAAAATCATATTCAAGATTTGACCCCCATACAATTCCATATTCATCATAGCCCATTGGCTGTAATCCTTTTGCCCAATAATGGGAATATGCGTCATTCCCTCGACAGTTCCAAAGCATATGTACTTCACTCTCAAGAGCCTTGGAAAGAAAGCCACCTTTTTTGTCAACCCATTTTTTGAAATGCTTCCAAGAGGTTGTCTTGCCTTTCTTTCCCCGGTTCGCAATCATTCGTGCGGCATAAACTGTACAGCCGTAATTGAAGCCATAATCTTTGAACACATCACCAACCTCACAACAAATGACGTCATCATTATCCGGGACATTCCCCATATCAAAAGAGGAACACTTGAATCCAAAATCCCGGAACATCTCCATAAACTTGCCCAAGAGTATAGAACCAAAGCCCTGACTCTCGCATCCAATGTGGAATATTCTATCCCAGTCATATCCATTGTTGATAAATGATTGGCGAATGCCTTGATTTTTAGCGGTGTAACTGTAGGTGTCAAACGTTATACTGCGGACACCTGCAGCCCAAACCTCTAACATATATTGGTGGACATAATCCTTTTGGTCGCAAATGAAGGGAAGGAATGGTTCAATGCGGGCAACAACTTTGATTCCGGCTTGGGACATACTGCGAATTGCCTCAAGCCTTTCTTCATATGAAGGTGCACCCGGCTCCAATAATTGTAGTACATCATTGTTTGAGGAGATTAGTGTGACGTGAACTGCCGTTCCAGCCGGGTTGTCCGACAGTGCTCGCAAATAGTCATCCCTTCCCAAGAGTGCTGACTTTGAATTTATCATCGTGGGGTATTCTACTTCAGAAAGATACTGAAGCAGTTCCAACGCTATTTTTTCGTTGCCTTCCTCTTCAAGAAAATCTTCAAACCGGATTCCAAACCTGAGAGGAATTTCCAAAGCAATAGCCTTGGCGACATCTCCTTTGACATCGTGCGGATTTGTTCCCCGGAGTTTGAAGAGTTTTTCCAATTCCCTTTTGTACATGGAAGGATTGCAATGCCTGAAGCCCATTGTTTTACTGTTATCAAAAAATGCGGTGTATAGAGATGCCCGGAAAGCGTTTGCAAAACAATACAAACAATTGAACGGGCAAAGCAACCCATCCCACGTATCAATATTGAGCGGCATAGGGCACGCTGCAGCACGGCAACTTACCTCTACAAATGAATTGATTTCCTCTGTGTTCAATAACCGCTCCTGCGGAACAGCCACACCGGGGCTGTCCAACTTGTATTCCATATAATCGGTTTTTCTTCCTTTTTCTTCCACCGCTCTCTGGTGGCGTTTTTCCTTGTACAGTCTGTTGGGCATAAAACTGTAAGCAAGTTTTTCCGTTATCAAATCCCTGAGTTCATAATAGTTCATCCGAACAATCCTATATCAATTGTCATTTCAAATGGGTCTGTCGGTTCTGTTTCTACTTTTATTATCTGTTTTTTACTTTTATTTTTTGTCATCTTTACTATCATCACGTGGCGGTTGCGATACAGAAAAACTTTTTGTATATACCAACCTTCCTTTTCCATTCGGGCTTTACATCTTTTCAAGTACAATTTTAGTTTCAGCATATCAAATGGCTTCAGCGAAAATGGGAACACATCGGTGTACAAGAGCACCTTGGTCGTTTTGATAAGGGCTTCATTGAAAGCCGGACCAATATGGTTGAAGGTAAAATGGTTGCGGTCAAAAAACCGGAATGGCACCCGGTCCATTATTAGTTTGTCCGCATCCTCATTTGTTACTTCATCGTATTGCTCACAGAGGAAAGAATACAACCCGGAGTCCAACTCATTGACTGAAACGCTCATACTGAGTGAATTAGCCACCTGCGCACTCAAACCTATACCCCCAAAAGGTTCGTGATATCGCTTTCCCTTCACCTGACATCCTTTTAACAAGGTCCAAACCCCGTTCAACTTGTCTTCTGACTCTTGGGTGTTTCCTCTTTTTAACTTTCTGAGACTTGGATATGTCGCCTCACAACTCCTTGGAATTTTTAGTTCCAAACTGAATCGGTTATTCTTGGCTTTGATTTTCATTTGCAATATCCTTTATGGTATAGAATTCACATTTGTTACCTCTGAGAATTTTTTGAGCTGTCTCCCTGTCGCCAATTCCTTCCCAAGTTTTTTGATATGCTTCTTTCGGGCTCAAGCCTTTTTGTATGAGGTGTTTCCAATTATGAGCGTTGAACCGGGAAGGGTTGGGCACATTTATTCCGCAACAGGTGTTCGCTTTCTCTTTCCATCCCCAGCCCGTATTGACGAAATCCGGGCAACCAAGCCTCATCCCCTTCTCAAGAGCAATCTGGCAAAGTTGTTGATGAATTATTCTCCATTGATGGTCTTGATTCATTTCCCAAATCTTTTCTATATCGCAACCAATGGCGTGCATCTTCTTTGCGACATCGTCATTGAAGTGTAGGTTGTAGGTGTTGTAACTCTTGACTCCGATATTCTTCAACCAATCTATTGTTTCAGCGAACATCTCCGTTGTATGGTGTCCGGGTATGAATGGCTCTCCATTCACCCCCAACGGGAAATCTCTTTTCAATAACTGTTTGATGATTTTCCCCCGGTCAGATATGGGTGTTGTCGTTTTTCTTTCCAGCAAGGAGAAATCCCAATCCAAGCCGGGGGAAATTATAGGCAGGATTGTTATGAGGTTTTTCTTCCGGGCTTTCTCTAACAGCGGTTTGTATTCAATCAGGTTATGCAAAAACCGGGTTTGGATTACAAAGGTCCATTCCAACTTGATAAGTGTCCTGATTATTTCCTTTACCACTCCGTGTTTTATTTCTGCAGGTTGGAAGGGGTCAGTACGGCTTCCAATCCGAATTGTCTTTTTTAATTTCAAGGCATAAGCAAGCCCGGATTTGGGGTTGTTATTCTTCAGTCCATTTTCTAACTTCCGGGCAATGGCATCCGGGTCAGCAGGTCTCAAATCCTGTCCCCATGTCCGGTTCAATCTCCGAAATGGACAATGATGGCAATTGGGTTCGCAATTCCAATAGCCATCTATAGAAAGTGGCAGTGGGCAATAGAGACAATCACCCCTAATGCCCACTGCAGATTTATAACGCTTCATTATGAGATTTTAATTTTATCCTCATTACGTTCCAGCACTCCGAAATCCTCAAGGATGTCAACAACCCGGTGGACAATGAATGCCGCTTCTTTGTGGTTGTCTTTTCCACCCTGTTCCGCATATGCATTATTCGCATCATCAATCAGGGCTTCCATTGAGTGATTCTTTTTCTTCTTGAGGATGTCGCACGTGATTGTTCTCCTGCTTTTCTTTGTCGGCTTTTTTTCCTTCTTGGCTTTGGGCTCTTTCTTCTTTTTCTCTTTCTTCTTTTTAGCCGGAGCAGGTTCTTCATCCTCAATCTCATCCAGGTCTGCGTCTGTGGGCTCAGGCTCTTCATCCATATCAATTTCAAAGCCCATCTGTTCCAGCCCCTTGATTTCTGCGGCAGTGAGGTTGACATCTTCCGGGATGCCTCCACTCTCAATCGCTTCTTCAAGTTTTTTCTGAGCACGCTCAAGCGTTATTTTTGAGGAATGCTCCAGACTCAGTTTGTCCAAAATCGCCAATACAACTTTCTTGCTCGGTTTTGCCATCTTGTTTCTCCTTTTTAAAAAAGTGGCAGTTCAAACCATTTCCAAAAATCAATTACACCTTTATTATCTTTTTCAATCCACAGTTTTGAAAATCTTTTTTGAAAAAACTTACCCATTCAATAATAACCGCAACAGAAGGAACGGGCAAGTGCAAGGCACTGACCAACGTATAAGCATTTGTCAGTTGAAAACGGGGCTTCACGTAAAACAACCCAATTCAATCTCATTATCCCGGCTTGCTTTTCTTCCGGGTTTTGGTTCAATCCTAACATTCCTGTAACGTGGGACAATTTGCGTTTGTCTTCTGAGAAGTTTTTTGCCGTGATAGTTTCAAGGTCATATGAAGCGGCATCTGCTTGCGTTGGAGCAATTACCAAGCAATGTTTTTCTTGGCTCAGCCTTCTCAACGCTTTCCAAGTTTCATTTATCTTGTCCCTGCTATCATAACCCCCGGAGTTGGGTTCAGGGGCAAGAATGTCTGCGTAATCAATAATGATAACGTCAGGCACGAAATCATTTTCATATTCCCATTTCTCCAATATCCCGAATATGTCTTGGACATTAACTGAAGAGTTGGGATGACAACTAATCATAAAACTTGGATGCTTGTTTGAGATGCCAAATCTCCGTTGAAACTTTTTAATTGCTTCTGCGCTGGCTTTTTCCGACACAGGATGTTCGGCTTTGATTTGTTTTCTTTTTACCCGGACACGCCCATTGTCCTGTTTGATTATTCTTTTGGGCACACTAATGTAGCCGCACTGATTCTTGAACATCGGCTTTCCGGTTATTCGCACCGCCATCCTTTTCAGGATTTGGTTCTGACTCATATCTCCAACTTGGAACATCGCAACTTTTCTCCGTGCCATTAAAGCCCGGATTGAAAACTCGCAACACCAAAATGTCTTCCCTCTTTTCTCCGGGGCAAGAATCCCAATCAGGTTGTCCCGGCATAATGCGTGTTGCCAGAATCTTTGACACCCTACATCCCCAACGGAAAACAGCGGTTTTTGCTGTTCGGAGAAAGCTGTTTTAAGGGCTTCAGTGTCCGCAAACATATCTATGCCTGTATTTGCCCCCAACTTGATGTTACGGAATGAATTAACATGTGTCTCTGCTGAACGGCAATCTTTCTCTAACAGGGATATATCCAGTGTATCCCGTAAAACCTCTATTTTGCGCAAAGAAAGGTGTTCAGACGCTTCATCCAATAGGTACGGAATATTGGAAGGGGTGGAGTCATCATAATCCTCAGAAAGTTTTTCTAACACATCGTGAACGGCTTCAACAACTTCCTCTTTCGCTTTCCCCTTCTCAACCCAAGAGTGGTACATTGTTTCTATTTCCTGTGCTGGAGCCTTTTGATATCGGTTGAAATATTTTACGCACCATCCGGCTATTGTCCTGAAATGGTTCGCTGAAAATAGATTCACGTCCAGCCCCGGTGCTATCTGGGACAAAAACTCTTTGGATGTTATCATTCCGGTGATAATCTTTTCTTCAACAATGGAGTTGACTTTTTCCCGTTTCATTATTCATCCTCAATATCATATTCAGTTGGTTCACTGTTTGGAATATCCGTTTGTCTCTTTTCCCAATTTTGTATTGCCAAGTTATGGTTCTTGTAACTGTAACCTTTCATTTCAATTCCTTCATCCAATCTTTTAATCATGAAGTCCAATTTCTTTTGACCCCATTTCTTGAGAAGGTTTTTATATTGGGATGGAGTTAACAACACATGTTGGTACTCTCCATATTTTTTTCTTTGTGGTTTTTTCTTTTTGATTTTGATTGAATGTTTTTTCTCTGGACTCTTTTTACTTTCCTTTCTTTTCTTTTCCTTTAAAGCATTGCGGTTGGATTGCGTTCGTATTGCGTTCGTATTTTTGCCCCAACGGGCTTCAGCTGACTTCCGGGCTTTCTTGGATTTTTCTTCCCGTGCTTTCATCCTTCTCAAAAGTGATTTACTCCAGAACCATTCCTCATCGGATTCAAACAACCCATACTCTTCAATACATTGAGTAATGAATTTTTTAATTAATGATTTTTCGCAATACGTTTGCATAGCAATCGCATTTACTCTTTTGATACTCAGTTTGTAATTCTCCTGTTCCCGTAACATCTCAATGATAGCCCAATACAATCCATAACCTTCCATTCCAAATTCCGCTCTCATCTCGCAAATGTTTGGGTCATGTCTTGCGTTTGCATCGTGGGAAAAATAGTATGCTTCCTTTTTCATATTCCCAATTCCTTTTTTATTTTATCGGCTCTTGTTTGAGACAAATCACCGGGGTCACTCTTCAACCCGGATATGATTTCAGTTTCACCGCCAAACGGGGAAAGCCATTCAGCCAATGCTTTGGCATTCGCTTGGGCTTGAGGTTCGGGGTCAAACATTATAAAGCGATGAGTGAATTGTCTCAAGATATGAGCCTGTTCCACCTTCCAATCTATTCCGAAAGTAGCAACCGCACCCGGTCCAAATCTCCATACATCGGAAACACCTTCAACAATCAGTACGCTGTCTTGAACTTTATCAATTCCATATAGCATTTTTTTCGGGTCATCGGACATTTCGGAATTGCGACTAAATTTCCACCGGGGCTTTACATCCTCACTGAGTGACCTTCCGGCATACCCGGTTATTGTTCCCCTCATATCGCAAATGGGAGCAATCAATCTCCAAGACCATCCTTCAGACAATCCTTTTGTTCCCATCAACTCCCACTCTTCAATTATTATTTCCGGGTCAAAATTTTTCCGTTCAAGGTATTTTTTATGTACACGTGATACGGCTTCCATACCGGGTGGTTGTTTCGCTTTCCTTCTGCGGGGTTGGGCTTTCTTTTTTTCGGGGATGAATGTTGCGTCATCATATTGTTGAATGATACGCTTGGGTGACTTTCCGGGGAATTTTACTTTCAGGAAGTCATACAGAGAATGGGAACCGCAACGCCAGCAATTCATACTTCCTTTTTCAAGGGCATAACCCAAATGCCATCCGTGGGTTCCATCGGTACAAAAAGGACAATTGACTTGTACCCAGCCTTCTGCGCAATGGTGGTGACCACTTTCCAGATATTGAATGTTTAATTCTTGACAGAGCCTTGTGAAGTGTAGCATTGTGTCTACTTTATATTTTGTTTTACAAGTTTTTCAAATCCTTCTCTCATCGTGAGCCCGTGTTTCGCACACCACGCTTTAAACTTTTGTTTTACTTTTATTGGCACATTCCATATCATTACAACGCAACAATCTTTATCCACTTTGGTTTGAGGCACGTTTATTCCCTTTCAAGAAATCTAACAGCATTGTTAATATCAAATTCATTCCTTATTTCTTTACCATTTATAACTTGGTCAATCACTTTTCTTTTCTCTTCAATAACTTCCCAGACATATTGGTCCACGGTATTTTTTCCTAAAATGTAATACACATTTACCTTATTATCTGTTTGTCCAATTCGGTTCACTCTGTCTTCAGCTTGGTCGTGTTCGCTTGGCGTCCAACCTAATTCAAGAAACAGGACAGTGCTTGAGGCAGTAAGTGTAATGGATTCTTTGTCGGCTTTTATTGTACCGATGAACAAACGTTTTTTGGGATTGGTTTGAAAGGCTTTGACCTGCTGTTGTCTTTCTTTTCCGGCTTTCCCCCCGATGGCGGCAATGTGTTTGTATTTTTTAACCAGAGCGTTGAAAACTTCCCGGTGGTAAACAAACACAACCAACTTCCCGTTTGAGTCAGTTAAAAAGTCATCAATCCATTCGCAAGCGTTTTTGATTTTCCCTCTTGCTACTAATTGCTTGAGTTGTCCCAACTTGACGAGTGCTTGAGCCTTCTTTGCCTTTTGGGCTTTCTTGTTCCCGGCTTTCTCTCTGTACCACTGCAAAAAGTGTATGGTGGCTTTCCTGTATTCCTCTGAGTTGGAAATATCAACGGGCAGGATTGTTCGGATTTTATCCGGGAGTTGTTTCAAAACTTCTTTCTTCATCCTGCGTATAAAATAAGGTTGTATGCGCTCTTTCAATTCGTCAAGATTGCTTGCCCCGGAAAAATCCCAACCACGACCACCCCAGCCCCTCTTGGGGTTACAATAACGCATCGCATATTTCCAATAACTGGAAAACTCAACCGGGTCAATCATATTCAGTACGGGGAAAAATTCAATTGGGCGGTTTATTATAGGAGTGCCGCTCATTGGTATGACGTGTTTGGCTTTCCGGGAAATTTCCCGGCACGCTTTGGTTCGTTTGGCAGTTCGGTTTTTTACATAATGACATTCATCCATAACCACGACTTGTGGTTTCAATTTTATCAATTTGTTTTTCCAATATGTGACGATGTCATAATTGATTATGATGATTGGTTCTGTAAGGGGAAAGGGCTTGCGCCCATAGCAGACTTGACAGGGCATCCGGGTATGTTCTTGGATTTGCTCTGCCCAATTGTACTTTGCGTTTGCGGGAGTAATGATTATTGCTGGTCTCTTTGAAGGGTTGACCGCCAGCCACCCAAGGGCTTGGATTGTTTTTCCAAGCCCCATGTCGTCACCAATTAAGGCTCTGCCGTGAGCCTGTTTTAAAAAGCGCATTCCCTCCAATTGAAATTTATAAGGTTTTGTTTTTAGTTTTTTCTGTAGCCGGGATTTCAGAGACATTCCGCAACTTCTTTAAATGCCCGGTCAACTTGGTCAAATGTCCAGTGTTCAACGTCAACCATATAGTTGCGGAGATACTTCTGCGATGTCTTGGGTTGGTTCGGCTTTATTGCTTCATACAATTCTTCCGGTGCTTCAAAAAATATTTTCACCAACTGTTTTGTTTCTTCAGACAACTCGCTTACAAAATTCTGAATCCAATTCGGTTTTGTTTCCTTTTGTATAAATGGATTGGCGTTTTCATCTGGGTTGTACGCATCCATCGGGATTTCTTTATTTGTCTTGAGACAGTAATCAAGCATCCCATAATATGCTGACCAATAAATGTAAGTGCAAAGGCTGGAACGCTCTGACTCCCACTTGGGAAGTTTTTTCAGCACCCGGTATATTCCTTCAGATAGCAGTTCATCGTATGGTCGTGAATATTTCTCCCCCAGTCTATGAGCCACTTTCATTATCATCTTTCCATATTTATTCCAAAGGTCATCCGGGGTCATCACAACTCTTTTTCGCAGTTTCATTAACAATCTCCTGTACAAATGTTTTCACTAATAAATGAAAATAAACTATAACAAAAATCCTTTATGAAATAAAGAAAAAAATAAAAATATTTTTCCCATCGTTATAGCTGATATATTTGCCAAGCGTACCAACAAGCCCCAGCCTGTTCGGTAGTGAGTTCAAATTTCTCTTTTACGCACTCAAGAACACTGGCAGGTGAGCGTTTGGTTTTGGATAACATAGAAAGGTATTCACTGACCTGTCCTGCTTTCTCCGCACCGATTTCCTGTTTGATTGTCAAGGCTCTTTCTCTTGTGGC
>Ga0180438_10000572_pt1 | contig 69764 bp, 147 predicted proteins | sample SS_ome_12_FD_132455 | JGI IMG/M metagenome (GOLD analysis project Ga0180438, IMG submission 132455) | Hypersaline lake sediment archaeal communities from the Salton Sea, California, USA - SS_3_D_2 metaG | ecosystem: Environmental > Aquatic > Non-marine Saline and Alkaline > Hypersaline >...
GGGGGGTGAGACGAAGGATGCATAAGCCGTCACCAGAAGCCATGGCCGCGCAGGAGCGAGCCCTGCAGTACATCAACACGATCAACGTGGGGCTCCAGCAGCTCTTCCCGGAGCTGGGGGAGGGGTCGGCCAAGTGGATCGGAGACTGCACCAACCTGATGAAGCTCGGCAGGCGGGTGTGGCAGATTGGCAAGAAGTACAACGGCGGCTCTTATCCGAAGAGCGACCATGACATGCTCGACTGCTCGCTCGACTTCGCGGACGACGTTGGTAGCAAGGTGCTCACGTCGGCGTTGCAGCTCCCTTCGTTCCAACTGCGATGGATCTGGTCCGGGCGTTGGTACGACGAAGGCATGCCTCGCGTGGTCTGGGAGCACGCAGCCTTTCCTGAGATGCTGATGGCGAGTTCGGCGCATCCGAGCACCATCGAGTTGGCTCGTCCTCCCTGGCGGGCGTTTCTCATCGACCTCCCACAGAAGCTGCTTCGTTCGCGGAGCACGCTCGTGGGGGAGATGGTGGACCTGACGCAAGTGCTCGCCCTCTACACCGAGACGCAGGAAGGCGGCAGGGTTTGGGCGTTCCTCTCAGAAGGGCCGGACAGCTCAGGAGTGAGCGTCGAGCTGTGGCGTCACGGCTTGGACACCGAGCAGCTATTGGAGACCGGCCCCGAGTTCAACAACCCACTGTACGTCGACTATCTGGAGCGCCGCGACGACAGACTGTTCGTTCTGATCGGCCGGCTACTCATCGGCTTGAGCCTCACGCTTTCGGACCCCGAGAAGATCAGGGAGGCCAAGCATACCAAGGGCCGGCGGGGAATCACTGCGAGCGCCAAGAAGAAGCAGCGAACGAAGCCCGTCACGCGCAACTACGTGGTGGGGGCGCCGACGAAGCTGAAGGTGCGCGAGGCGCTGAACGAGTTCGTCGACACGGGCAAGGTGCGGCGCAGCTCGGAGGCTTCACCCGGCGTCAAGACGCTGGTGCGCGGCCACTGGAAGCTGCAGCCTCATGGTCCGAAGATGTCGCTGCGGAAGCTCATCTACCGCGAGCCCTACTGGTGCCCTCGGGACGAGGACAACGACATGCCCGTGGTGGTCAGAGATCGAGTGATCGCCGACTCTTGACAATCCGTTTAGAAGGTGGTAAGTTCATACCAATCATGGGCGAACAGATCAAAGTAGTGGTGGCGAAGGTCGGGGAGCCGGCCGAAGTCATCGAGACCGACAACGGGCTGGAGGCCATGCAGGAGATTGTCGGAGGGCTCATCGAGCCTCTGCGGATCCGCGGAGCGGTCTTCATGGTGGTCAACGAGGAAGGGCGCATGCGGGGCCTGCCTCGGAATCGGATCTTCACCATCACGGAGGAAGGGTTTCAGCCAGGGTTCAAGCCCAACCCCGCGTGGTCTCACCTGACGGTGGTGGGTCCGATGTTCATCACCAAGACGGGCGGCGAGGACTTCGTGACGCTGACCGACGAAGAGGCGGAGGAGTTCCGGGCGATGCTGGACGAGGCTCGGGTGGAGGTGTCCGATGCCTAGGGGCGTCTACACGTACAAGTTTCCGAGGATGGTGCTGACCGTGGACGCTATCGTGTTCGCAGTGGGCGACGACGGTGTCTGGAACGTCCTGCTCATCCAGCGCAAGAAGGATCCGTTCGAGGGGCAGTGGGCGTTCCCTGGTGGTCACGTCGACCCCGAGGACCAGAGCGTCGAGCACGCGGCTGCCCGTGAGCTGGTGGAGGAGACGGGGCTGGAGATCTCCGTGGACGAGTTCGAGCAGCTGAAGGTCTACAGTGCCCCGAACCGTGACCCTCGCGACCGAGTGATCAGCGTCGCCCACGTGGTGATGCTCCACCACAAGGTCCCCGCGGTGGAGGGCGCCGACGACGCCGCAGAGGCGCGTTGGTTCCCGCTGCACGAAGCGTTGGGGCTGGAGCTGGCGTTCGACCACTACGAGATCTTGGTCGACGCGGAGCGCGCTGTGTTCACCGATCGCGCCTGTGAGACGCTGGACCGCGCCGAGCTGGGACGGATGGCCAATGGCTAAGGTGCAGTGCCCGACCTGCGGGCAGTACAGCAAGGCGAAGCCCAAGAAGGTGGACGGTGCGGTCGCGAAGGAGCACCAGCAGTTGGAGAAGCTGAGGGCTCAGCAGAAGCGCCTGGAAGCGCAGCTGGAGGACAACCTACTCAAGCAGATGTTGCTGAGGCAGAAGCTAGGCATCCCTGACGAGTAGCGCCGGTATCGAGGCCGGCACCTGACAGACGGACGAGAGCAGCAAGAGAGGAACGGACGAGTCATGCAAACCCAGTCGCAGCCCAGTAAGGGCAACGGGCAGAAGAAGCCGTTGGTATCGAAGAAAGATCTGGTGGAGGTGACCATCATCGCAACCTACATGGTGCAGATGATGGGCAAGCCGACGCTGGACGAGCTGAAGATCGCCATTCGGGAGAAGCTGTTCTGCAAGATCCATCCGGCGACGTTGAAGCGGGCTTTGGAGGCCGCGCAGAAGCGGACCTTCGTGGCTATCAACCAGTCGGAGGGGGAGGACGGGCAGATCCGAAAGGTCTACTCGATGAAGAACCTCCAGTGGAAGCAGCCCCCGGAGTACGCCCACATTGGCAACCTGCTCCCGAAGCTGCTGGCCACGGACGCGGCGCAGGAGATCAAGGACGCGCTGGACGCCGAGCACAACAAGGGCGGAGGCAAGTCGACCAAGCGGAACGTCATCGGCGACTACTACGCCTACCGGGTGAAGGCGCTGCTGACCGATGGCGTCATCGGCTCGCAGATCCACTGCCCGCAAACGACCGAGGCCCGCCAGCAGCTCGGCATCAAGGAACCCAAGACGGTGGTGACGGGGCCGAACTCCCCCGAGAAGAAGAAGGACGACTCGACGCCGGCCATGGAGGGCATCTTCGTGGTGGACGAGCTGACGGGCGACTACATCATTCCGCCGGACGTGATGCAGGGCTGGGTGTCGACGAACATCACGCGGCTGTCGGAGCTGGGGGAGGCTCGCGCGAGCTACGTGGCTTTCGACCCGGTGCGTATTAGGCCGAAGCGCCCTCCGGTCCAGATTGTTCTACCGGTGAACAACAAGCGGCAGGGCGCGGCGGCGCCGAAGGCATACGAGTACATCCGGGCAGGCGAGGAGATCGAGATCAACTTCATGGCGCCGATCCGTGGGATGCTGAGCCCCGAGCAGTGGGAGAAGGCGTTCATCCTTGCAGGCGCCCGGCCGCTGCGGGGCATCTCCCCGGCGCGGGGGAGGCGCTACGGCCGCTTCATGGTGACGAGCTTCGAGTGCTTGGGTCGGGTCGCTGATGGGAACTTGGACTTCCTCGCGCAGTCGATCCCCGACGAGCTGATGGAGAAGCACGGCGCCTACCTGAAGGACGCCCTGGAGCGTTTGAAGGGGGTCAACCTGGAGGGCAAGTTCTCCGGCTCCAACGGCGACGACAACGGCTCCAACGGCGGGTAGGACCCCCGCTAGTACGGAAAGCGGATCAGGTACGGGGTGTCCGAAAGGGTGCCCCGTTTTTCGTTCAGCCTGGTATGGTTGCACCATGCACACTCGACAGCAGCGTCTTATGACCGAATCGCTGCGGGCCGGTGACGTGTTCAATCAGAACCCGGCGTTCCGCAAGGCCACCTACGCGTTCATCGCGGCGCTCGCCAAGGTGATCAAGAAGGAAGGCGAGGCGGCAGCTCGGGAGTGGGTGAAAGTCGATTCCGGGGGCGGCAATCCCGTGAAGATGGAGAAGGCGCTGGAAGACCACATCCGCTCTGCGATGGTCAAGAGCAGTGATGGGGATCCCCACGCCATCGCGGCGCTCGTCGCGTCCACCATGTTCATCGGGTGAAGATCAGATCAAAGCCTCGGTGTGCGGGCAGTAGCCGTAGAGCTTCTGCGACCGTTGGCAGTTGAAGCAGAACACGCGGAAGCCAGAGGGCATGCCGTTGCGCTTGAGCCAGTAGGGCAACGAGTCCTTCACGCCCTTCACGAGTGCGCGGCCCTCGTCGGTCGACGGGACGATGGTCAGGAACTCCAGCTGCTTCTCCCCACAACAGAAGCAACGGCGCCCGTAGCGCCGAACGGCTTCTTTCAGCAGCTGCTGGTCCCACTTTTTTCGCCCAGCTCGCTTCGTCGTCATGTTCAATTCCCCGAGGCGTTCCGCCGGTTTGGGAGATCTGTTCCGCGTGCGGAACACTATCGTCGAAATTCCTCGTTGATTCAAGAGGTTTCGTGCATTAGCTTGGTGGGTGTCGAACAGCTCACTGCCTTGAGGGCTGAAGCCTAGGAGAAAGATCATGCTCGTCACTGTAACGAATACCTCGGGTGGAGACCTCAACGCTCCCGACACCTACACCGCAGGTTCCGGCCCCTCGGGCGTCGTGGCTACGGGCGGCAACGTCGTCGACCCACTGCCCCATCCCTTCGGTCACATCGGCGTTCTCGCGGACACCCTGACCAAGCAGCTCCCGATGAAGAACCGCGACTGGCGCTTCAAGCGCGTGCCGTGGCTCCCCCACGAGCCGAGCGTCGAGTGGCAGGTGCTCGTGCAGGCCGGCAAGGTGACCCTCGCGGTCGCGAGCGAGACCGGCAACCGGGACGAGGAAGAGATCTACGTCAACGCGCTCATCTGACGCAGCGCCTGATTCGGTTCTTACCTCAGATGTGCCATACTTGGGCCATCCCATCTTGAAGGTGGGGTGGCCCTGGTGCATTTGGAGGTTCCATGTCTCGCTTCGTGCTGCAGCCCTGTAGGATTCGGGAGGACCGGGTGGTCCCCACGAAGGACGAACCCGTGGTGCTCGACGCGAAGGAGCTGATCACGAAGTTTGCCCCGAACCGCGTGCCGAAGGAGAAGCTGGCGGTGCGCATGGCCCGCCTGGGATCGTTCCTCGGGCTGTGCAAGGGGTCACGTTCGGGCCGGACGGTGCCGTTCATCATCTGGAACCCGGATCGTTCGAACAAGATACGTTGGCTACTGAAGCAAGACGAAGCGTTTCCTGATAGACTGCTGGAGATCTATCGGCTGCAGGAAGTCGATTGGGGCTCGTCCGTTGAGGAGATCCCCTCCGGCAAGCTCGACAAGCTGCCTGGCAACAACGCCCAACCCAGAGCCAAGATGACAGAGGTCTGAAGATGATCGGAATGCTAAGTGGTGCGACGGTTCGCGACCGGGATGGGACGACCGGCCGCATTCTGAAGTGGCATCTCCCGGAGGTGAAGATCGGGTGGGAGGACGACGGAAAACTCCTTCCGCGCGAGGAGACTCTGGACGCCGAGAACCCGAGGCTGCGCGAGCAGATCGAGGTGATGACGTTGGACGCGGGGTGGGCGCCTCTTGGCAATTTCATGGGGGAGTCGGGCGCGCCGACGCCGGGGCACTCGACCATCGTTCAGATGCGTCGCCTGCTTGACCGGACGGAGTTCTTCGACGTCCACGTGATGCTGGATCACGCCGAGCGGCTGATGGGCAAGGGCTTGTACGAGCGCGCCGAGAAGCTGGTGGAGCGAGCTGAGGCGCTGCTGGAGAAGACCAAGTTCTGGCCTTTCAAGACCAAGTCCAAGCTCGGTCCCGGACCTCGTGGCGGTGAGAACCAGAAGGCCGACAAGTGGGACTGCAAGTGCGCTGGGTACAACTGCGTCTGCAAGAACAACGAGGGGCAGACGAAGAAGGTCAAGATCAACAAGAGCTACAAGCGCCAGTACAACAAAGAGTACAAGAAATGGAGGCGCGAGCAGGGCTTCTAGCCTGGAAGGGGTAGCGCGTGCCTGGCCTCAGCTCACTTAGCCGCCCGACGTTCAGCAAGATCTCGCAGCAACGGGTCCCAGTCTACATTGTACCTTTGCAAGATAACGGCGAACCCGATCTGAACTGGGCTCTCAGGTTTCAGTACTTCCCTGACACCATTCAAGACACGAAAGCGGTCAATTGGGTGCCCCGAGAAATCCCTGGGGCTTCGGTGCCCATCTATCAGTGGGTGTCCTCGGGGGAACGTCTCGTGTCGTTCACGGCAGTGTTCACCTGTGACATGGACTACCTAACGGCGGAGGCAGGGGACGAGTTAGGAGATCGGCTCAAGGACGTCGGCCAACTCGACCGTAACGTGGACATCCGAGCGGCCATCTCATGGCTTCGTTCGTTCATGTTCCCCTCCTACACGACGGACAGCACGGTGGGGGTTCCTCTTGCGGCGGCACCTAAGCGTATGATGCTGGTCTTTCCTAGCAGCGGCATGGCGGCGGCTGGCGGTGTGGCGGACAACGTAGACGAGACGGACTTGGTAGGAGAGATCAAGTGCATCATGACCCAGTGCGACGTCACCTACGAGGCGTTCTTTCCTTCGGGTCTCCCTAGAATCGCTACCGTGGCGCTCGCTTTTGCTCAGATCGCCCAATCTCCTGGGGCGGGTGCGGTGAAGTTCCCCTCGTCGGAAAACATGCTGAATCTGACGAAGGAAGCCGGAGGCTACAAAGTGGCCAAGGGCTACAACCTGACGGTTACCTCGAAGAAGAAGTAGGCATGGCAGAGCTGGTCGAAGTCTCGGAGCTGTTCAGGGGCTGCGTGAAGCGCCGGGAGGCCATGGGCCTGTCGAACGCCGAAGCCGAGCGCCTGTGCCATGATGCGGAGGACCCGGAGCCGTCCGACCCCGTCATGTACCAGCCTCCCTTCGTGACCCCCGCGGGAGAGGACCAGGAAGGCCCCCAGGAGCCCTCAGGAGAGCCCGACGAGGCGGAAGGGGGCTCGGACTCTCTGGAGGAACTAGCGGGCCTTAGCGGGCGTGCTACGCGGAGCCGCTGGCGGGGTCGAGATCTGACCCCTGGGACGGTGCCGGCGTGGCGGGATCCCCGCACCGAGGCCCACGTCTGGGCCAAGGAGATGGTCCGGGTGGGACAACGACCGCCGTTCAATCAGGCGGGGTGGGTTGAGCACGCGACTCGGATGGGGCTGAGCCCGGATGGAATCCAGAACGGCTGGGACTACATCCACACGGTGTTCAGCCAGACCTACGAGAAGCGGCGCGAGCAGGCCGTCGAGTCGGCCGGCGGGGTGTTGGGTGAAGGCGACCCCTGGAGCGGCGGCCCCCCACCCTACGGCGGCTACTACGCCACTTTCCCGCACGAGCTGAAGGTCAAGATGCCGCAGGGGTCGGGGCGGAGTTTTCCGTTTCATACGAAGGCGGCCCAGCAGGTCTACGCGGCAGCTCGGAAGATCATCGCGAAGAACCCGAACATCGACGCGGAGGGCGCGTACCGCCAGGCCATGGGGGAGGTCGGGGTCAACGTGTTCGAGATGACGCCGGAGGACGACGCCATCATGGGCATCGCCTTGCACTGGGAGATCGTGGGCAAGGAAGCGAAGCCCGAACCTCCCCAAGTATCCACGCAGGGGCGACCCACGTCGGGCCTGAAGGGGACGCAGATCGGATACGGTCGGGAGATCTCTCCGAGGGGCGCGCCATGAGCCGCAACGTGGTAGAGTTGGAGCGGCTATGGCGAAGGCGAAAGTCCGGATCATTGACCCGGAGGAGATAGAGAAGCGGGTGGCGCAGGCGAAGACGTCTCGTGAGGCGTCCAAGTCTCCTACCGATCGTGCCGTTGAAGCCCTGAAGAACTTCAACGACATCACGATGATCGGAATCCCTTCTGAACTTCTGCGTCGGTTGCACTCCGAGGCGGCTCGCCGGAACATGACTTTCGCCGAGCTTTTGGGCCGAGCCCTGGAAGAGTACCTGAAGCGGACGGAGCCCGATGCGGGGCCGCCGGTTCGCGCTGTATCGGAGAAGTGACCTATGCCGTTCCCATCTCCTGGTTGGCCACCGCGACCCGCCTCGGGCAGACGATCGGTGCGCATGTATCAGAAGGCCACGATCCTCCCAGCCGACACTGCTTTTGGGGACCATGCCTTTCTGTTCATCGAGGTGACTGGGGCGAACATGATGGTTCCGTTGCCGCACGTCGCGCCGGGAAGCACGGTTCAGGTCGACGTGGGGGATGTCGACATCGCCGGGTCGCCGGTGGGTACGGGTATGGACGCCTCTGACGTGGCGCCGCCGGAGCACGAGAACCCGCCGGCTACGCAACAACAAGTGAACTATCACCAGCTGTGGGCCAATAGCATCCGGATCTACAACGAGGGTCCGAACGCCGTGGAGTTCTCCTTCGATGGGACGAACGTGCACGGTTACATCGACGTCGGGCAGGCCGTCACGTACAAGGATCGATACGAGGCCGGAATCAGCCTGCGCCGCGTCGGGGCTGCAGCTGTCGACAACATCGTTCATGTGGAGGCTTGGTGATCAATGCCGTTTCCAGTCTTTTGGCCCCCAAGACCTGCCTCTGGGCGTAGGTCGATCCGCTTCTACGTGGAAGCGGTGTGCACGAACGCCTTCGGGGATAACGCCTGGTTGTTCATCGAGACCGCAGGCGCCAACACCATCGACCCGCTGCCCTACGTGAAGCCCGGCAGCACGGACCCGGTCGCTGTGGGAGACACGGACCGGGCAGGCTCGCCGATGGGGGGCCGTCAGATCATCCAGGATGCGGCTCCGGTCGAGCACGAGAACCCTCCGGCTACGCAAGTCCAAGCCAACTACCCGCAGATTTGGAGTGGGGCCATCCGGATCTACAACGCGGGCGTCGGGGACTTGGAGTACTCCTTCGATGGCACCAACGTCCACGGCTACATTGCTGCGAACCAGAGCGAGATCTTCCCCAATCGGTTCGAGGCCGGCATATGCGTTCGTGGCGTCAGCGGCGCTACTCCCACCGTACACATCGAGGCATGGTGATGCTGAAGCACTTGATTCAAGAAGGGCGCCGAGCGCTGCACGAGCTGAGCGTCGGCAACACGTTCGAGAACGAGAAGTGGCGGGTGCACCGCTACGCCAGCTCGGTGGTCATCACCGACCTGACCTTCGCCGGAAAGCGCGGCAAGAAGTGCAAGGAGTTCGCTGTCTACGACATCGACTGGAAGCGCTTGCCCGTTTCGGCCGACACCATCGCCAAGACTTTCGTCGATCTCGCCAAGCGGAACGCAAGCGTGGCAGCGATGGAGAAGGCTGCCAAGGAGTTCCAAGGCGCAGGAGCGAGCCTTTCGATTCGCGACCAGCGTGGAGTCGACGTCAAGCCGGGCGGCTTCGAGACCATCAAGATCGTAGGCAACAACGTCTACATCGAGGCGGAGTACGACACCTTCCGGATCAAGAACCTGCAGGACAAGTTCAACGAGCCCACTTGCATCCCGGCTATCAAGGGAGGCAAGAAGAGCATTCCGCAGTTCTACCGCTGGGTGAAGGACAACCAGAAGAAGATCAAGACCATGACCTTCAGCGAAGTGATGAAGGGCATGGAACGAGAAGGCATCAAGTACCACTACTTTTGCGCCGTAGATTGATCGAAATGCTTAGCGAGCAAGAAAAAAGAGCGAAGAGGGAGAAGCGGAATGCCTACGTCCGCGCGTGGTTGCGCAAGAAGCGTCAAGACCCCGAGTGGGTGGAGAAGCAGAGATCTTACTGTCGCAAGTACCGCCTGTCTGGGAAACTGACGTCCGTGCATCGAATGCTGTGTTCGGCGAAGGCGCGCGCCAAGAAGGCCAAGCTGCCTTTCGATCTGAAGCTAGAAGACGTTGTGATCCCCGAAGTGTGCCCGCTGCTGGGCATTCCCATCGTCGAAGGACACATGAAGGGGAAACAGGGGCCATCCCCCAACAGCCCGTCGTTGGATCGCATACGCCCGGAACTCGGGTACGTGAAGGGAAACCTGTGGGTGATCAGTCACCGGGCCAACATCATCAAGCAAGACGCGACCCCAGATGAACTGGAGCTGATAGCCAAGCAGCTCCGCAAGAAAATCAGGAAACTTGCTAGGGGGCTAAGTGCTGCCTAGCTTCTGTGCCATGGATTGATTCGACGTGGCTACGCTGGAAGACGTTCTCGGTGAAATCCGGGCCGCGTTCGAGGCGGACGGTGGGGGTCTGCCGGTAGGCACTCAGCGGCAGTGGAAAAGCGGCACTGTCATCAAGACGAAGCAAGGCTGGCAACCGGTGGCCGGCGGAGGCGCCGCGCCGAAAACTCCCGAGGCCCCGGCACCCAAGGGCTTCTCCTCCGCCCACAAGTTCTGGTCCGGGTTCAAGGCCCCCAAGCCCGGACACCCACCAGCTCCTGGCACGCTGGCAACACCGCAGCCTGGCAAGCACTGGAAGACGAAGAAAAAGCCCCACAAGCCGCGCAGCTCGGCGGATAAGCATCGAGGGCCGGACGGGCGGTACACGCCGGAGCGACGGAAGTTGCATCGGGAGATCTTGACCTCCTTCCTGCAGCATGTTCCCTCCGTCCCCGAGGGCCAGAAGCCTGCAGCCGTCATGATGATGGGCGGTCCGGCTTCAGGCAAAGGAGCGATCTCCAGCGTTCTCCCCGATAACACCTTCGTGAAGGTCGACGCCGACCGACTGAAGGAGATGCTGCCCGAGTACCAGGAGATGGTGGACAAGGGGGACCGGGACGCCGCGTCCTACGCCCACGAGGAGTCCGGATACCTCGCGTCCAAGCTGAGGGACATCGCGCGCCAGGAGCGCAAGAACATGGTGCTCGATGGCACCGGCAAGTACTCCAGCTCCTACGCGCATCGTATGAAGCAGCTCCAGAGAGACGGCTATCACGTGCAGCTCATGATGCCGGACCTGGACGTAGAAACCGCCGTTGAACGCGCGAAGAAGCGCGGAGAGCAGACCGGGCGTTGGGTGCCCGAGAAGGTGGTGCGGCAGAACTACGCGGTGATCCCCGGCAACTTCCTGCAGCTCGCCAAACTTGCCGACGCCGCCATGCTGTACGACAACCGGGGGGACTTCCCGAAGCTCGTCTGGTCGAACACGGCAAGCGGAGAGCAGACCGTGGACGACGACTTCATGACCGCCTTCCGCGAAAAGCACGGCCCCAAGCCTCGCCGCCGATTCGACCACTTCGTCCGTGTGCGTAACGACCTTCGATCTCTTTTGGGGGAGGATGAGCACGCGGTGGCGATCGACCCCATGGCTATTGCCAAAGAGGCCGAAAAGCTGAAGGATGCTCCGAAGCTCTCGGGGGAGCCCAAGTTCTCCGAGGACGAGGGCCTGATTCTTCCCGAGCCTGATGACTCGGCACTAGCGGATGTGAGCGATGAGTAGCAAGGGCATAGAACTGGAGCTTCCGGCATCGGTGGTGGCCCCCATTGCCGAGGCGTTCGGATTCGTCCCTCCCAAGACGGAAGAGTCTGAACCAGAGGAGCCTCCCGAGCCTGAGCCCCCCATCGACGATGACTTCGACTCCACCGAGCTGGAAGAGAGTGTCACAACCAAACGGCTCAACGGGCACATCGTGCTCAGTGGATTCGACCGCGAGGTGGTAGGATCGATACCGCAGGAGCTGAAGTTCCGCATCTTGGCCAACCGGCATGGGTCTAGGATCAGACTCATCATCGACGTGAAGGCGTGAAGGAGACCGATATGGGTAACGCACTACATGAGCAAAGGAAGCTGGCAGGACTCGCGCCGCGCTACCGCGATTGGAGTCTGAAGGAGCAGGTCGTGGACGACCCGCCCGAGGACCAGGCCGACATGGACGCCGGACCTCCGCAGGAAGAGCCCCCCGCAGAGGGCGCCGACGACGAGGTCCAGCCCCCCGCCGACGAAGAGGATGGCGAGAAGGGCGCGTTGGCGCACTGGGAGTCGTACCGCAAGATGGAGGCCAAGGCGCTCAAGCTCGCTCAGGACTGCATCGAGATGTACGAGGACCTGAGCGTGATGACCGAGGACGAGATGACCCGCGAGCAGCGTCGTTCGCTGAAGATGGCGAAGCTGGCGATGCGCGAGGCAGTGGCGGCCCAGAAGGGGGCCTTCCGCAAAATCTCCGAGTTCGGCGCCACCATGCTGGGGAAGTGACGATGCGTAACCTCAAAGAGCAGAAGAGACTCGCTGGCATCGGCCCTCGGTTCGAGTGGACGGCCAACGAGGACGACACCGATGTCACCGTGGACATCGACTCGCAACCCGAAGGGGACGGCGAGGGTGAAGAGGAGCTGGACGAGGGTACTCCTCGTGAAGCCCAGTCGGCCTTCGATCGCGAGGTGGTCCCACGGATGCTCGCACCGGCTTTGGGGCAGGCCAAGAAGGCCATCATGAAAGTCATGATGGACCTCGATGACGGCAAGTGGCCCGACAAGAAGATCGAGTACGCCGTGATGCGCTACAAGCCGGGCACGATGTCCGACGAGGACTTCATCGAGGGGATCTTGAGCGCCTACAGCGACTGGGCCAGCAAGACCTTCAAATGAGCGCTGAGGACGTAGAGAAGGACGTCCGCGGCATCATGGAGGAAGCGGACGAGATGCGGGGCCTGGGAGACGCCGTCTCTCGGGTCACGAAGCGCTTGGGCATTCCGGAGTGCTCGAAGTGCAAGAAGCGGCGCAAGTGGCTCAACGAGCGCGTGCCGTTCCGACAGCGCCAGCGGCGCACGCTGCAGCAGGAGCGACGCAAGGGCTGCAGCCATTGCAATTGAGAGGGAGTCATGGGGCGACTACAGCGATTGACCGAAGCGGCTCACAGCCGAATCACTGAGGACACGAAGGCTCTTGGGGACTTCCGCAGGGCCAACCCTCAGGAAGCCCCGAAAGCGTTTCAGCGCGTCGAGAAGGCAGCGAAGAGCTACCACAAGAAGCTCGCCAACTTCCTGAACAGCTTCGAAGACCGCGAGGGGCGTGAGCTAAAGTTCGCGTTACTGGCGTTGAAGAACCAAATCAGCAAGTGGGGCGACAAGTCTCCCGAGGCGGTCGCTCCGCAGGGGATGGAGATCTTCAAGGCTCTCGGGGCGACAGGGGATTCGGTGGACTACGACAAGATGCTCACGTTGCTTCGGAAGTATCTCAAGAGCAACGAGCTGGGGTTCGGCATTCAGAGGGTGCAGCAGTGAAGAAGGATGTTCTAGCCGAGCAACGCGTCTTCGCGGGCGTTGCCTCCAAGTACGACTACACGCTGCGGGAGGATGACGGCGGGCAGCAGGTCGAGCTGACGCAGGCGCAGGACCGCGCGGCGGCGGATCTAGCCTCGGCGTTCAAGCGGCTTGGGCGCACGTCGGATACGTATGGCGCGGGAGGCTGGTCGACCAGCGCGGAGATCGAAGTTCCTGAGGACGAGGGCGATGACATGGTGAAGAAGTTCACCTTCAACATCGGGAGCCAGTGGGCGCCGAAGGGCGGCTACCAGTTCTACATCGAGCTGTGGGCACCGATGCGTCGGTCCAAGGAGCTGCGGGCTCTGCACGCCAAGGCGGTCAAGGCGATGAAGGGGGCTGTGAGCAAGTTCAGGAAGTTCGGGGATGCGAAGGTGCCAGTGGACAAGCCCGGCGAGGTGTCGAAGATCTGGATCGACATCCCCGACGACAAGATCAACACGGCCATCAAGGATTTGCCCAAGGCTGTGGCGGCCCTCGCCTCACCCATCGACAAGGCTCTGAAGAGGTAGGCGATGCGGAACCTACTCGACAACCTGCGCCACCAGCTCGACCGCTCGGGGCTCACCGAGGGGCACCAACCTTGGTTCGAGCTGAACGTGGGGCAGGATGGTATCCCGCGCGTGGCGCAGCGCAGCAGCGTCGAGTGGCTGAAGCCCATCGAGAAGCTGATGGCGCAGCATCTGCAGAAGGCGTCAGATCTGCCTCCCGGCGCGCAGTTCGTCTACTCGGCCCTGGAAGTGGACAAGCCAGACGGCGCCAAGCGTTCGGTGATGGTTTCCGTGACCCCGCCGCACAAGAACATGACCGACCGGGCTTTGGGCATCGTGGGGCTGCTCGTCAAGAAGCACCAGAGAAGCCTTGGGGCTTCGCCGAACCACGGAGTCACGTCGAAGAAGCCCGGTCGTGGCAGCTACTCCTTGTAGGTGAACCATGGGTGCACTGCAGTTCTTGATCAACGAGGCACGGAGCTACCTCGCCGAGCATGAGATCTCCGTGGACGAGCACGGCTACGCTCACGACGACGAGGGCAACTCGTGGTTCGTTGGGAAGGACTGGCCCGCAGACCTATACCACGGCAAGGAAGCCTACCAGCTCGTGATGATGGCTCCGAAGGAGCCTGCACCCAAGCTGCTCTCCAAGGAGCAGACGGCGCAGGTCGCCGCGCTGAACAAGGCCCTTGGGAAGAAGCACAGCAAGTTCCTCGCTTCGATCCGCGACCAGCTCAACAAGGGCAAGAAGCTCTCCCCCAAGCAGCTCTACGCCGTCAACAAGAACCTGCACGGTCTCGGGCTCAGCCAGGACGCTGCGCTGTTCAAGGGCGCCCCAGGGAAGTCCGGGGTCGTCACGAAGGGTGCCGAGGGACAGGCCGCGGCGCTCCGCGCCGCGTTGGAGAAGAAGGACAACAAGTTCCTCGTTTCGATCTTGCAACAGGTCGAAGCCGGTAAGGCGCTCTCCGAGAAGCAGCTCAAAGCAGTGCGTCAGAACCTCTACAAGCTGGGCATGAAGAAGGAAGCGGATCTGTTCCGCGAGCCCGCCGGGGGGAAGATCGAAATCAAGGGCGCGGTCAAGCAGGGGTCGCCTGCAGCCAAGGAGCTGGAGAAGAAGCTCGCGCAGGGCCGCAAGGCGGCGCTCTCTCGGCTCTCTTCGAGCGTCAAGAGCGTCAAGCGTGGGGGGCAGCCCAAGAAGTACGAGGGCGTCGTGGTTCAGGTTCCCGAGGTGAGCGGCGAGTTCTACTTGAGCATCAACGTGTCGCCAGCCTACACGGGATGGCCTCCGTACTTGACCTACATCGAGTTCACGGTCACAGCGGACGCCTTTTCGCCCAAGACCCCGCGCCGCGACGACATCCACATGGCCATCGCCAACTCGATGTCGGTCTTCCCGGATGCCCCGCCAGAGCACGGCGGATTCAACAACTCCTACTGGCGCCGCAAGTACGCGCCGAAGGACTTGAAGAAGGCGGGCGACGCCATCCGGAAGATCCCAGCGTTCGTCAAGGCCCTCGATGCGCGGCTGAAGAAGCTGGGATAACCTGGGGGCATGCGCGGCTTCACCCCACAGCAGCTCCAAGAGGCTTTCGGGCACCTTCAGGTGTCTCCGCGCGACTTCCTAGCTATTCGGCAGGCGCAGTCGTTGCAGGCCGCTCAGGAGCGGCTGGCCGAGCTGAAGGAACGGGTGAAGAGGCGCTGGAAGCAGCTCGCGTTCGAGCTTCACCCGGACCGGACGGAGGGCGACGAGGCAAAAGAGAAGCTGTTCAAGCTGCTCAGTCAGGTGGTAAAACAGTTCGCGGAAGTAAAGGTGACGCCACCTCCACGCCGGGTGCCGTTCCGGCGCGTGGTGATGCAGCAACCAATCACATGGACGACCAACTCCAGCACTTCGAGCACGAACACGTGGGGCAACTGGGTTCCCGGCGGAGTTGTGACGCAGGTATGGGTCAACGGACGGAGGGTATCATGACGGACGGAATGGATCGGGTGAAGCAGACGTGGGACGAGCTGGGCTACAAGGTGCGCCCCATCAAATACTGGGTGTTCGTGCGCACGGAGCCCATGTTCCAACGGACGGAGGGCGGCATCTGGCTCTCACCGAAAGAGGCCGACTTCTACGGCTCGCGCATGGCGCATCAGGTGCTCGTGCGCGCGGTGGTGTGTTCGACCGGGCCGGTGGCGAGGGACCATCACAAGTTCGAGGTGGGGCAGAGGGTGGTGTTCAAGCGGCTGCACTTCGCGCACCTGCGCAAGATGGAGGACGGAACCTACTTCGGTTGGATCAACGCCGCGGAAATCGTCGGCGAGCCTATCGGCATGACCGAGGAAGAAGAGAAGTGGCTGCAGGGGGAGGAGATCGTTCCACCCCAGGTGGCGGCGGAGTACGCAATTGGAGGGTGAGATGGGCAAGAAACGAGTTCTGAGTGAGATGATGGTGGGGGAAGCTATCTCTGCGGAGGACGAGGATTTCTTGGACAACGTCGTCGGGGACTTGTACCCCCGCTTGCACGGAGCCATCCGTGCCACTCTGAAGGAGTGGAACTTCAAGCCAGGCGACATCGGAAAGATCGTAGCGTTGCTGGAACGCGACGGTGAGACCGAGTTCGTCAAGAAGCTCCGGAAGCACGCAGAGCGCTACATCCCTCGGTGAGCTGATGCACGGCCCCTTCGAAGTCGGCGATGAGATCAGGTACGGCAAGTACAAGAACAAGGCTGGCAAAATCGTCGCATTTGGCACCAACCCTAAAGGTCAGGTGACGGTGGAGATCGAGCCCATCCCGAAGGGGCGGAAGAAGAACCGGGTGCTGGGGCTCTACAAAATCTGGACCCTTCCCCAAGCCCCGGCCGAAGCAGTATCATCTGGTGCAGCCATGAGCCTCCAAAAGCTGATCAACGAAGCCCGCGAAGCCCTGGATGGCCTAGATGGCCTGGAAGAGAAGGCTCCTACCCGGTCCCGACGCCGCAAGCCTGGGTCGGGCTCGCGGAGAATGACCAAGCGCTGTCCCACTGGGATGCACATGAAGGGCGGCCGGTGCGTGAAGGTGCCCACCGGAGAGTTGCGGAAGAAGGCGCGCCTCAAGAAGAAGTGGGCGAAGCGAGGGGCGGGTAGGAAGTCGGCCAAGCGTTCGGCCCGTTACAAGAAGCGGTGGGGCTGAGCCATGCCGATTCGCCGAGTGAAAGGGGGGTGGCAGTGGGGGAAGAGTGGGAAGGTGTATCCCAACCGCAAGGGCGCTGAGCGCCAAGCGGCTGCGGCCTACGCTTCGGGCTACGAGGAGTCCGAGGATCGATGCCCCCACTGTGGTTTCACGTCCGACCCCGACTCGGGTCAGCACTACGACCCCGCGCTCCCTTGCCCGAGCTGCAATCAGGGCGGCGCGCGGGCTCGGGAGGGGTACGGAAGGCTTCGGGGCGACGAGCCGGGCATCAGCAGCCCGGAGTTCAAAAGTGGCGACACGATGCCGAAGGAGTTCACGGCGGACGGCAAGAACGTCTCGCCTCCCCTTCGGTGGGGCATTCCAGAGGAGACCGCGGAGGTCGCCATCATCATGGACGACCCCGACGCCGAAGCCGAAGAGCCCTGGGTGCACTGGGTGGCCTACGGCATCCCTGGCAACAAGACGCGCCTGAAGGCGGGCGAGGAAGTCCCCAAGGTCGGCACCAACTCGTGGGGTGAGACGAAGTATCGCGGCCCCGAGCCCCCCGCAGGCAAGCCACACCGATACTGGATCAAGGTCTACGCGCTCGATGCTCCGTTGAACCTGGAGCCGGGCGCCACCAAGAAGGCGCTGCTGAAGGCGATGACGAACCACGTCATCGACCGCGACGCCATCGTGGTGTTCTACAACCGGGACAAGAAGGAAGGCGCCGAGTACGTGAAGGCCCTGCTGCACGAGAGCCTGCCGCTGACTCGCGAGCTGCTGGACCGCCGCGGCGGTTACCGTCGTTCTTGACCATCTAAAGCCCACTTGATAAGCTGCTCCGCATGCCCAAGACGCCGGCATGGGTGCACCCGCCGAATCAGACGTGGAGCGGCCCGAATGGGGAGCCCAACGAGTACGAGCTGACGTGTGCGCAGTGCGGCTCTCCGATGCGCCTGCGCTACTCCCGGAAGCACGACAGGCACTTCTACTAGTTGACTATGACCCGTATGCGCCGGTACGGTCATGTTCATGGGGCGCCGAGGAATTTGCCATGAGTTCGCGTGTGAGTTCTGCGGTCGGCAGGGGTTGGGTAGAAAAGGGCAGCGATTCTGCTCTAGATCATGTGTAGCTTCTGGCACTCGTGTAGCTTTGCCTCGTGAGATTTGGGCTGAAGTGGCTGAGCGCTACGCGAAGGGGGCCACGTGCGCCGAGCTAGCTCCGATTTATGAGGTCAGCGAAGAGACGATCAGGGCTGTTGTGGCGCGTTCCGGAGTGGCCCGCAGGGCGGCACACACGCGAGGTTATCCGGTAGGCACGAAACGCCCGGACGGTAGGGGGTACATCAAGGTCAAGACGGTCGATGGGTGGCGGCTGGATCACGCCTTGATCATGGAGCGGTCGCTAGGGCGCCCTCTTCGAGAAGACGAGCACGTTCACCACAAGAACGAGGTGGGGACGGACAATCGGGAGGAGAACTTGGAGTTGCTGACGAGGAAGGCGCACGGGCGCCGGCATTTCGGGGTGGCGGAGAACACCATTCAGGAAATCAGGAAGCAGTACTCGAACGGTGTACCTGTGTCCGAGATCCTATCCACTTCTGGGGTATCGGTAGCCACGCTCTACAAGTACACCGCCGACCTCCCGCGGAGGCGACGTTGACAATACACAGCCGTATGGATAGTGTCACTCGCATGGCTGAGCAGCCTCCTTCCTGGGTTCACCCTCCCAACGCCACTTGGAGTGGACCGGAGGGGACTCCAAATGAGTACGAAGTGATCTGTGCTCAGTGCGGGAAGCGCATGAAGCTCAGGCGCTCCAAGAAGTACGATCGCTACTTCTACGGTTGTCAGTGGCCGGACTGCTCGGGGACCCATGGGGCGCATCCGGACGGCAGGCCGTTGGGAAAGCCAGCGGACAAGGTGACGAAGAGCGCGAGGATGCGAGCCCACGAGGCGTTCGACCAGCTATGGAAGGGCGACGCCCCGCTGATGACTCGGGCGCAGGCGTACTCGTGGCTGGAAGCCTACTTCGACTTGGACGAAGGTGAGGGGCACATCGGGCGGTTCACGAAAGAGCAGTGCGAGATGCTGGTCGCTGCGATGCTGACCGAGTTCGACATCGGGATGTAGCTAGACGCTGAGCTGGACGTGGGCGGGTGAGTTGAAAGGACGAAGGCCAAATGAGTTCTGCGGAGGACGAAGACAACCCAATCGAAAAGGACGCGCAGGAGTTCGAGGAGATCTGCAAGGCGTTGGAGGGCTTGCAAGACGCCGCGGAAATGCTTCTAGAGCTTATCCCGTACCCAGACCTAAAGGTGTCCCGGAGACCGCGGGAGGGCGGAGAGCAGGTAAGAGCGTTGGCTCGTCTACAAGACGTGAAAAAGCTGGCCGAAGCCATCGCCGCGGATGTGCCCGAGATCTCCGAACGCGTTGGGGCGCTTGTGTTGTACAACGCCTTCGCTGGAGGCCCGGAAGTGGGCGCGACGTTGGAAGAGATACGCAGGCAGCTTGAAGGGACGGATCAATGAGTGCCGGCGAAGCCTCACGGGGGTTGGACAGGCTCACAGCGACGGCCGTTGCGCTGACAGGTATTGCGCTTCGAGAGCGACCTTTGGGAATGACGACCGAAGAGTACAGGGCTGAGTTCCAAAGAGCGGGAGAGATCCTTTGGTGCTTCGTCGAAGACAAGAAGCGTGCCGACCTGGCAGTCACACGAAGGAGGCACCACGACGAGGTCCCCACGGACAACAAATACGCTTCGGGTCCGTCACGTCGTTGGCAACATCCGCGCTGTTGACAAGACCCCATGAAAACCCCATTATGGGGCCTTCATGAAGAGGCCGTCGCTGAAGGTGAATCTGGACCCCGACTTGATCGAATGGATCAGAGCAAAGGCGGAGAGGCGTCGCTGCTCGATGTCGCAGGTCGTTCGAGACCTTATCGTCGAGAAGATCGAGAAGGCCCCCAAGCCTCGCCGGGAGCGGAAGTGAGGCGGGTAGATCTAGCGGGGCGCCGCTTCGGACGCTGGACGGTGGAGGAGCTGGGGAAGCTCGTTGGGGGCCGTCGCTACTGGCTGTGCGCTTGCGATTGCGGGGTGCGGAAACAAGTCAAAGGCGACCACTTGAACAGCGGGGCTTCTACTTCGTGCGGCTGCTGGAAAAAAGACAGGGCTTCAGCGCAGACGATCCATGGGGGGAACAGGCGGGGGGCTAGAACTCCGGAGTACGCTTCGTGGGCCGCGATGGTTGCTCGATGCACGAACGAGAAGGATCGTCTGTTCAAATACTATGGGGCTAGAGGGATCAAAGTGTGCGCCAGGTGGCGCAACTCGTTCCAAGCCTTTTTGGAAGACTTGGGTCAGCGCCCCGAGGGTATGACTCTGGAGCGCGTCGACAACGACGGCGACTACGAGCCTGGCAACGTGAAGTGGGCTACTCGGACGGAGCAGGCTCGGAACAAACGGAGTAGCCGTAGGATTTCTTGGCGTGGGACCACGAGGGTTCTCGTCGAATGGGCGGAGGTTCTTGGCATTCCGTACAAGACCCTTCACAGCCGGTTGAACAAGTACGGGTGGAGTGTGGACCGAGCATTTTCTACCCCCTACGGGAGCAGATCATGAGCAGTACAAATAGGGGCGGACTTCGATCTCCTGCTGATGCGTATGCGACTCCTCTCTGGTGCGTGCGCCGCCTGATGGAACGCTTCGACTACCTGCGCGAGTGCGAGGGGCCGTGGCTCGAACCGGGCGCAGGAGAGGGCCCTATCATCGCTGGCGTTCGTGAGTTCAACCCCAGCGCCGAGTTCACCGCTGTGGAGGTCCGGGAGGAGTGCAACCCGATCCTTGGAAAACTCCTTCCCCAGAAGCGCATCAAGTGCCCCAAAGACTACTTCGAGTGGGCGCGCTTCAATCGGAAGCAGTACAAGGTCGTCATCACCAACCCTCCGTTCCGGCTGGCGCAAGAGTTCATCGAGTCTAGCTTGCTCATCGGTGAGGTGGTGATCATGCTGCTGCGCCTCAACTACCTCGGGTCGAAGAAGCGCCACACCTTCTTCCAGGAGCAGATGCCACACGCTATCTACGTTCTTCCTGATAGACCGTCGTTTGACAACAGAGGAAGAGACAGTATAGAGTATGCTTGGTTCGTATGGGATCAAAGACTAGGCCCCGTCCAAAAATCCAGACTGGAGCTTCTGGATCTGACTCCTCGGGAGCAGAAGAGGTAGTTCAGGTAGTTCTCACTCAGGGCAAAGTAGCGATCATAGACCCCGCAGACGCTCCCCTTGTTTCTCGGTACACGTGGTGTGCTGGCAGGTATCCGCGTCGGGGCGGCGGAGAGTTCTGGTACGCCCTATCCAATAAGAAGCAGCCAGACGGGTCTTACCGGCATCTCAAGATGCACCGTCTCATTCTTGGGGCGCGGAAGGGCCAGATGGTGGATCATGTGAATGGGGACGGACTGGACAACCGTAGAAGCAACCTGCGGATAGTTCGGCCGGGGCAGAACCAGTACAACTCTCATACGGTTCGGAAGGGCACCTCGAAGTACAAAGGTGTGACTTTCCACAAGCGCTTGAAGAAGTGGCAGGCGTCTATTCGGAAGCAGGGGAAAGCCACACATTTGGGGACGTTCGAACACGAAGTAGATGCGGCAGTGGCTTACGATAAGGCGGCGCTGAAGCTGTTCAAGGGTTTCGCTCACCCTAACTTCCCCAGGCGTCTGATCGAAAGGTTGAGCGAAGCAGAGTCTAAGTGATGTGGGCAGTGTGGGATCAGCGAAAGCCCCTCGGGAAGACAGAGCTGATTTGGTTGGACCTGACGCCATCCGAGGAGAAGAAGTAGATGCCGGACAAGACGATCAATTGCCGGGAGTGCAAGCAGGACTTCACTTTCACAGAGGGCGAACAGGACTTCTACGCGCAACGGGACTTCGCTGAGCCCAAGCGCTGCAAGCCCTGTCGAGACGCGCGCAAGGCCAGGCGTCGAGAGAAGACGGGCGGTCGAAGAGACTTCGATACGGAGCCCGACTGGAGCGGAACGTGTCTCGTGTGCGGGCAGTCGCCGATACTCCCGACGACGGGAATGTGCGGACCTTGCACCTTCGGTGAGGCGGAGACTATAGGTGGAAACTGGTAGAGCCCGAAGGATCGTGAGCTTCGTCTGCGATGCGCTGCTTGTTGTCATCACGGTAGCTCTCGGTTTGGGGGTCACCCGCTTCATCTTCCTTCAGCTTTGACAATCGCTTAGCTATCTGGTAGCTTCAGGGGCTATGCAGGCGCGGAGTGCTAAGCAAGAGATAGACGACCTTCAGAGGATCGCCGACCGCTCGCTGGCGGCGCACGAGATCCTGGAGGATGTGGAGATCAACGAGCGTGAGGGGTACTGGGTCATCGGGCGCCCGAACTCCTCGGCTTACCGGACGCAGATCTCCGTCCTGAAGTTCGGCGTTCTGCACGCTCACGGGGATGCGGGCATGGCGATGTGGGAGCACTTCTATTCGGACGACATGGCCCGATTGAACGTCTTGGGGTGGATGGCGAAGCGTCCTACCTGGGACAGCTACATGGCAGAGAAGGCCGTGATTGCGATGGGGCGCGATGCTGTCTATGACCGCGAGGACGACGTAGCGCTCTGGGAGGTCGGGCAGCGCCTGAAGGACCTGGGAGACCCCCTCAACGCCTCGGAGCGGGGCCAGCGGGAGATCGTTATGTGGACCGAGGTACGCCGAATGATCGAAGAGGGCGACCTCACCCTGGCGGAGATCGACCGCTACATCTACGACACCGCAGGCGACGCCGAGCTGTGCGGCATCGGACGCACGTTGCGGGGAAACATCATCTGGTCTCACTTTCTGGTCAGGAAGCTGTGGGAGCTTCTGCGGGAGGGAGGTATCGTCGACTGATGGCCGAGCGCGAAGAGGACGACAAGGTTCAAGTGGTTGTGGGGGACCCGGACGAGCGCGGGGCGCGGCCCACCTTGTGCTTGTACGAGGATCGAATAGAGGTGGGCGAGTGCGCTCCGCTGAAGGACGGCGTTCCTCTCAATGGCAAGGCGTTGGTGGAGCTGGACGGCCGCGCGCCGTTCTGTAGGATGCGGTTCCTGGAAGGGCGCCCGAAGGGGCCGGCGAAGGTCAACTCGAAGGCGTACCAGGCTGGTTGGGAGTCGATCTTTGGGAAGAAAGAGGTAGCGCAGGCATGAGCAGAGGTAGGCACAAGAAGCAGTTCGAGTGTGGGCATCGAGGGTTCGGCAAGTTCTGCAACCGCTGCAAGATAGCGGAAGCGGCCCTCGCCAAAGCCAAACGCCAGCGCAAAGGCTCGACCAAGCGCCACGAGTCGCTTTTGGAGGCCGCGCGCCTGAAGGGTAACGGTGACCCGCCGACGAGGGCCGACATTGAAGCCCTCGGCGTCGAGCCCGAGGAAGCGCAGCTCGTCGTCGACTCGACGCGTGAAGGCCGGCGCTCGCGGGAGCTGGACGCGTGCTGAGCGATGAAGTTCGCGCCGAGCTGGAAGCCCTGACACCTCGGCAGCGAGACGTAGTTCTCGACGGCCTTCTAAACAAGCTGGGGTTTTATTGTCGGACGGGAATCCTTTCCTACCGCTACGACGTCTGCCCAGTGTGCCGGGACGTAGGCTCGACCGAGGACGCCCCCAAGTGTGACGACTGCTACATCAAGATTTCGTGCAAGGTGCCATTCGTGGACGGTTTCCGAGACGACCGCGACAAGGGCGTGGCCTACTTCATGGCCATGCGCGAGTTCCTGGAGGCTCTGGAGCATGAATCGTGAGAAGCTGTTCGAGGTGGTCAAGTTCCTCGGCGTGGTTGTGGGAACAGCGTTGTTGATCATCCTCTTCGCGTTCTTGTACTACGCTGAGTCTGGAGGCTGAGGCGATGGGAGCGAATGGTTCACGGGGAGTCCCCCCGAAGGTCACGGTCGAGACGGTGCTGGCGGAGCTGAACAAGGTCAAGAAAGCGGCGCACGCCGAGAAGCAGAAGGTCTTGAAACGTGAGCAGGCGCTACTCGACGAGCGCGCTGAATGGGAGCGTAGGACGCGGGAGGCTGAGCACCAGGCCAACCTGCTGAAGAGCGCGGAGCCTTCTGGGGAGGCAGTCGAAGCGGCGCGAATGGGAGGCATGGACGCAGCTCGGCGGCTCGTCACGGCCCTGTTCGAGAAGCACTCGGCTGCTGCGAAGAAGTGGGAGGGCATGAATCCCGAAGCGCGCAAGGCTTCGGACCAGGAGACGCGCATGTGGGCTCACCCATTCGTTGGGCAAGCGCTGAAAGCTGCGGAGACTGGGATCCAAGAGCTGAAGAAGGAGATGACTGACGATGAAGCCGTGGGATGAAGGCGTAGACGAGATGAACGACGACGAGGTGGAGGAGCTGTGGGAGCAGACGGAAGCCTCTGACTTCGTCTTCGCGTCGATGCAGCGCAACGGCTACATCGACATCTGCATCACACCTCGGGAGTTCTTCGAGGAGAACGGTCACCTGTACGATCAGCACTTGCAGATCGAGCACCTACTACCCGAGGGTCTTCGGTGCGAGTGGGAGGGCACGTACCAGATCGAAGAAGCGGAGCCCGAGGAGATGGCGAACGCTCTGATCGACGCAGGGTTCCAGTTCAGCGAGGAGTTAGCGGGGTTTTTGAGTGGCTGATTGGCAGGACTACGTTGGTGTCCGGGCCGACCATCTAGGCGGGAAGGAGGTCCCGGTGTGTCGAAGCAGCGCGGTGACTCCGTGGGGGGCTCAGACGCCGCTGGAACGGCTGCCCGAGAACGTGGCCTTCCGCTGCACCTACGTTCGGAGCTGGGTGATTCTGAAGCGGCACTGGGGGCTCGAAATGACCTGTACCGAGGCCCAAGCTATCGCTCACCTGCTCGCTGACTACTGTCCTTGACTATCGCAAACCATGTGATATGATGGTGTCAGACCTGGGAGAACCTACTGAATGAAGAAGCTGACGATCTTGGTTGACCTGGACGGCATCTGCACCGACATGGTGGGCACGCTGATCGACACCTACAACACCGAGGTGGCGGAAGCCGGGGAAGAGGTTGACATCGCGGACCTGACCGACGACTCGATGGAGAAGTGGACGCCTATGGGCAAAGACCTGTGGCAGTTCGTGAACCGTCCGGGGTGGTTCGAGCACCTACCGCCGTTGCCAGGGGCTGTTGACGCGCTGCAGCGGCTCCATGACGCGGGGCACCGAGTGCTCATCTGCACGTCTCCGGGGCGCAACCCGCAGGCATACACCGAGAAGGCTCGCTGGGTTCAGAGGCACATGCCGTTCCTGCCGTGGGGCAACCTGATCGTCACCCGTGCGAAGGACGTGTGCCACGGGGACGTGTTCATCGACGACTCTCCGGGCAAGCTGAAGAAGATCCGCGAAGCGTGGCCGTCGACTGTCCTGATGGCCATCGCATGGCCGTACAATGCTGAGGGGCCTCTGGATGTTCGAGCGGAGGGGTGGGAAGACACGGAGAGTGCCTGGCGGACGATTTTGCAGGCCGTCGACAAGATCGCTCACGGTGCCCGCGCCGAACATGTAGGCTGACCAGCGGAGAGGTGGTAACCTCGGGGCGTGACACTCGCCCAGACGATCGCCGAGCTGCGCGGGCTCATTGCGGAGGCGCCCCCTGGTGCTGCCCCCAAGGAGACGCCTGACCAGTACAAGAAACGGGTCGGCAAGTGCCCGCAGGGCTACACGGCGGACCCCGAGACTGGGAAGTGCAGCAAGATCTCCGACACCGGCCCCCAGAAGCCTGATTCCGGGGCCGAGAAGGGGGCTGAGAAGCCTCCGGAGGAGCCCAAGGGGGCTGAGCCCTCTGAGCCCGAAAAGGGCGCTGAGAAGCCCCCTCCGCCCGAGAATGCGGCGGAGATGTCGCCCGAGGAGCTGGACAAGGTCAAGGACGACTACGACTGGGGGGCCAAGGCGTCCTACGAGGCCCTGGACGACGAGACAAAGGACCAGATCCTGAAGAACGCGGCCGACCACCACGGGGTGGATGCTGGGGAGCTGAAGGACGCTTTCGAGAAGGAGAAGGCTCAGGTCGTTTCCGACGAGATGATGGACCAGCTCGACGACTGGAAGGCGGAGGATGCCGGGCAGGCGTTCGAGCGCATCGCCAACGGGATGGCCCAGCATGAGAAGGACAAGGCCATCGAGGACGGCGCGTCGGAGGAAGAGGCGGAGAAGATCGGACGCCAGGTCGCCGACGAGAACACCGGAGCCTTCTGGAAAACTCTGGTGGGGGCGCTGGTAATGGGGGCTCCGATGGCGATGCCCCTGCTGATGCTCACGCCGCTCGGCCCGATTGCGCTCGCCGGAGGCGCGGTGCTGGCGCTGTCCGGAGCCCTCGGGTTCAAGCCTCAGGCCAAAATCGTGGACTTCAGCGGAGGAACCCCCGAGACTCCCAAGCAGCCCGAGGGCGAGCCCGAGGACGAGGAGCCGCCCAAGCCGAAGAAGAAGGCCAAGAAGAAGACCCCCAAGCCTCCCACCTTCGGACCGAAAGGACCCAAGGGGTCGAAGGGCGCGAAGGGTCCGGCGAAGCGCAAGCCCGGCCGCCCCAAGAAGTCCAGCACCAAGAAGCGGGTCAAGAAGTCCAAGAGCACGACCCCCGCGGTGCCTGCTGTGGGTCCGGCCTCCGGCGAGCCGGCTACGAGCCCCGAGTGGGTCGATCGGCCGATAGCTGCCGTGCTGAGTGAGTGGTCCCTGAACGGTCGCCCCCCTCGTTGACAATCCCCGCGCTACCTGCTAGCGTTGTGGGCCTAAGCGTGTGGGACCATGCGTCCATGTGGACGCATCTAAACTGGACGAGGGACAAGCAGGATGTGGACGCTATTCGTTTTCGTGGGGGCGGCGTATCGAGCGCGGCCCTTCGACTGTGTGATGGTGGAGGGAAACGACGTCCCAGACACGGAAGCGCGGTTCAAGAAGGAGATCAAGTTCAGCCACTTGGTCTTCGGCTACCGCACCTTCTCGGCGCCGTCGAAGCAGGGGGCGTGGACGCGCGCCGTGGACCAGGGGGTGATCCCCAAGGAGCGCTTTCGTGCAGTGCACGCCCGTGGCCGCTTTCGGGCGGTCACGGAGGAGCACCCCACGGTGTCTCATCCGGACCACTACCTCAACAAGAGCCACCGGGCGAAGGTGGTTCCGCTGGCGCAGATCACCCCGGCCAACGCGCTGCGCTGCACGAAGTGCCTCAACTGGTTCTCGTGGGTGACGCCGACCAGTGAGGACGGCAGCTACACCTGCCGCGAGTGCCGTGGTGAGGTCTGGGCAGGGGGTTTCTGATGAGCATTCTGTTGCTAGTCGGAGGTACGTTCGACGACCGGGGTGGCAAGGTGTCCTCCGTGTTCGGCGAGTTCGCACGGGGCTTCGCGGACTGCGCTATGCTGGAAGTTCCGAACCTGTCGATCGACTTCCTGAACGGTGGTCATGCCGAGAAGCTGAACGACTCCTGCCTGTTCGAGAACGCAGACGTCGTCGTGTGGATGGCGCACATTCCGGTGGATACCATCCGGAAGTCTATCCACAACGTGAAGCGCCACGCGCCACACGCCACGCTGGTGATGAGCAAGGCGGTGTACGACCGCGACCCGGTGCCGAGCTACGCCGACATCACGCAGAAGATGCTGGCGGCGCGCGCCAACCTGCTGCTGAGGATCGACGCTGAGGACTTCTTCGGTGGTGGTTCCCCGCTGCCTCCGCGCAAGGTCGAGCGCCAGTTCAGCGGCTTACTGATCGACCCCTTGGGCAACCAGTGGGGGGAGGAGTCGAAGGATTTCCACAAGCTCGGGAAGATCGCAGCGAGTCACGTGTACAACAACATTCGGGCGCTGACTCGGGTGGGCAGCAAGTCGGTCAACATGGACACCGTCGAAGTGTCCTACGACTTCCCGGTGGAGTTCCTGAAGCTCGTGAGGGCCAACGGGGAGATCTTCTCCACTCTGAAGCCCCGACCGACGAAAGTGCCAGAGGACGAGAAGGAGCGGTTCTTCGGCAACGCGGCGTTCCGTTGTGACCGTGGGTTCCCTGCCATACGCCAAGGCGGCTACATCTTCGTCAGCCGGCGCAACGTGGAGAAGGAGACGCTGGGGGCCGACGACTTCGTGCCTTGCCTGCCCTTCCGCCCCTACAGCCCCGGCGTTCAGTACCTCGGCATCAAGAAGCCCTCGGTGGATACGCCTGTTCAGCTCATGCTCTTCGACGCGTTGCCGAAGATCAACTTCATGATGCACGGCCACGTCTACTTGAAAGGTGCCCCTATGACCTCGCGAGCGCTGCCGTGCGGGGCCGTGGAGGAGTTCGGCGAAGTGATGGACGCGATCAAGTGGGATCGCTCCGTGCGTCGGTTCGTGGTCAATCTGAAGGGTCACGGGTTCATTGCCGGGGGCGCTTCCGTGGAAGACCTCCCGAGCAAACCGGAGGAGTTCGAGCCTCGTCCGGTTCCGGAGTGCATGTGGTGAAGTGCCCGCTGTGCAAACGCGAAGTGCCTGTGCTCAGCAAGCATCATCTGGTGCCGAAGGCGCGGGGAGGAAAGAGTGGAGACGTGGAGTATGTCTGCGAGGACTGCCATCGGGCGATCCACAAGTGCTTCCCTCTGAAGACCCTGGAGCGAGATCTCAACAGCGCCGAGGCGCTGATGTCCGACGACCGATTCCGCCGAATGGTGGAGTGGATCGGAAAGCAGGACCCTGGGAAGCGACTGAAGATCGAACGGCCCAGAGACCAACGACGCAGGGGGAGGTATCGGTAGTGGGACTGACGGCTACGTGTGACGAGTGCGGCACCGACGCGGAGGGGGTCGTCAAGGGCGTCCCGGAGGGGTGGACTTGCAGCATCACCGGCGAGCTGCTGTGCCCGAAGTGTGACCGGCGCAAGTTTCTCCCCCATGAAGGGCACCCTGAGACCGATGAGCCGTTCACGGAGGTGGTGCACCTAACAACGGAGACACCGGTCGACGCCTACCACGCGATGCCTCCGGCTCCTCCGTGTCGAATGGAAGAGGAGTACGACGAGGACGGCGAGGTGACGCGCTCCCGCGAGCTGTCGGAGATCGAGTACGAGCAGTCTTGCCGGGCCTACGAGGCCGCTCTGGAGGACTTTCACGAGCGCGGAGGGGTGTTCCATGTCCCCGGCAAGACGCTCGTTACGGGGCGCTTCAGGTGCCCTAGCGGGGCTTGGGCTGAGGGGGCTCAAGATGGCACGGGCTACTGGGTATGGGCCAAGTGGGCGGCGCCCCCGGAGGGCTACCGGCTGTGTCCTCGTTGCGAGGGGGCGAACCCTGCTGTGGACGGGTGTTCCTACTGCCGAGGCAAGGGTGTGTTGAAGCTGGAGAAGCGGTAGGATTGCTGTTCTGCGCCAGGGACAGGAGAGGGACTATGGTTGGAGGCGGTTTTCCGGGAGGCGGCGGATTTCCAGGCGGGGGAGGATTCCCCGGAGGTGGTGGAGACGGGGGCGGCGACGGCGATGGAGAGGGAGACGGCGGAAAGCTCCCAGGGCCTCCAAAGGTGCCCGACCCCGTTCCTGCCGCTTGGCCGGTAGACATCGAGTTTCCGCCAGCTCCTCCGGAACCTCCGTCCCGTCCTGCAGCTCCTCCTTCGCCCCCATCGTCTCCGGTGGACATCGAGTTCAACGCGGGGCGCTTGCGTGAAGGTCCTGGAGGGGAGACGCCTGCAGTGGTGACGCCGTCCCGGCAGCAACCGCGACAGGCGGCGATGTCGGTGGAGGTTATGGGGAGAAACAAGATCGAGGTGTTGGCCGGGAAGGCGGTGCTGTTCGAGTACATCTACGCGTGGGCGGGCTTGGTACTCGGCGGCTTGGGCCTCGTGCTCGGGGCGGTGCTGTGTTTGAACGGTGTGGTCGGCAGCACGTCGTGGACGATGAAGGTGCTCGGCGCGGAAAGCCAGATCAACGACGCGATTCCTGGGGTCGTGTTCGCGCTGATCGGCTTCTTCTTCGTGTGGGCCACGAAGCCTAAGGTCCGGCTGAAGCAGAAGTGAGGTTGCATGGGGAAAGCTGAAGAATGCCACGAGGTCTATCTGAACGGTTGGAGGCTCTGTCCCGGCTTGGACTACGCCTTGGACGAGGATGGCGTCCCCACATTGGATTCCTCCCTCTACGACCGAGGCAGCCCGGTCCCCATTCGCGCAGGCACGACCTTGCGGGTGTTTCGGTACTTAGACTCCCGATCGGGGCCGCTGTCGCCACATTCCCGGCTAGTGCACCAACGCGTGCACGACGGAAAGAAGTGGCACGTCGTAAGCACGGCTCGTTCGTGGGGCGGCCCGCTCCTCCGAAGCGATCTGAGAGAAGCACTACAGAACGGAGGGTAGAAGAAGCAGTGTCGAACCCGGAAGCAGGCGCTGTCCCCTGGATCGTCAAGACGAAGGACGGCAAGAAGGAAACCACGATCCACGTCCAGAACGCCTACAGTGCGAGGCAGAAAGGCGCCGTGAAGCTGGGGTGCTGTCCCAGCACGGTAGAGGTGGAGAAGTCCCCAGAGGTGCGACGTGGAGTTCAAGCAGGGAGATCTGAAGTGGGTGGTGAGCTACGAGCAGAAGGGGGTGATTCAGCTGGTACGCCTGGAGGCTCCGGACCTGAAGGCGGCAGTGAACCAAGCCCTGAACCTGGACCTCGAAGGGGTGCAGGAGATCATCGTAAGAAGAAAGCCGGAAAGCGGACGAAGAAAGCCAAGGTGAAGGACGATGGACCTGACGATCATGGACGGCAACGGGGACGGGGTGACGATCCAGGCGGCAGCGAACGAGGACGACGAGTACTCGACAGCGGACAGGCTGTGCGAAGTGAGAATCTACAGCCCCGCGGTTCAAAGCGACGACGGGGTGGAGGAAGAGCCGGCGGAAGACCTGATGATCGCGCTGAGCCTGGAGGGCGCGGAAGCCCTTGCCGACGCCTTGATGCGGTGGGCAGCTCGAAGGCGAGCGGTTGGGGCGACAGGCTAGTCAGCGCCAGCTCGCGCATCGAGGTGTGCTGCGATGATCTCGCGAGGGCGATGAAGCTCGACTGCGACAAGTGCCGGAACGGCTTCGAGTGTGCCGACGTGCTGGTACACTACTCGGAGCAGCACAACCACTACGGGTTGATCGTTCACGACGGTGGCGAGTCGTGGGTCAAGATCGACTTCTGCCCCTGGTGCGGGAGCAGGCTGAGCTAGGAGAGAAACCAGACGGGGGAGGGCATGATCATCAGGAAGCTCGGTGACGAGGTAGTTGAGGTTAGCGAGGAAGGAGCGCGGAGAACGGACATCCGAGAAGGGATGCCGTGTTTCCTGTGCGGCAGTGAGCTGCACTACCCCTTCATGTTCAGCCGCGGCATTGGCGTGCACCACGAGTGTGCGCTCGACCTGTGCGCGGACCTATTGGACGATTCGAGGTTGATGAGGGGCGGGGTCTGCCCGGCGCCGCCTCCGAGGACGGACGATGGTAACGAAGAGAGCAAAGGACGCGAAGTCGACCCAGTGGGCGAAGGCTCAGTACGCAAGGCTCGACGAGACTCGACAGTTGCTCGACGACGCTCACGCCCGAGCCGGGGAGCTGCTTGAGCTAGCTAGGGACTTCTTCACGAAGATGGACGCTACCAGCGTCGAGTTCTTCGAGCGGATCGTCACCGAGGAAGAGAAGAAGCCCAAGCGCGACCGCAGCCCTCTGCTCGGGTTCGCCAAGAGCGCGTTGGGGATGTACGTCCGGTGTCTGGAGGCCGAGAAGCTGGCGGTGGCGCTTGGTTGCTACGTGATCGCTCGGGGGAAGGACCGCACGGTCGCACTGCGGGACTTGAACAAGGAGTTCCCAGACTGGCAGGACAAGCTGTCGGAGTGGGAGGAGAGCTGGGATGACGACGAGGACGATTCGAGTAAGTGAAGAGGACTTCGCCCGGCTGCTACAGGAGAAGCACCAAGCCGAGGCACACGTGACGGAGCTACAGGCGCGCGGCACCGAGCTGGTGATGGAGAACCGCGAGCTGAAGCGGCGGCTGAGAGAGCAAGAGGAGCAGAATGGCTGACAAGTTCACCGCGGATCCGAAGGGCGTCACCTTGGAAGACGCCAAGAAGTGGTTGAGGGGGAAGGTGCGCAAGGGCGCCGAGTGCCCGTGCTGCACGCAGTTCGCCAAGGTCTACAAGCGCAAGTTGAACGCTTCGATGGCCGTAGGGATGATCAAGTTCTACAAGCACACCGGAGGCGCGCAGGAGTGGGTGCACATCCCTACGCACACCGACCTGTCCAGGTTGGGAGGCGACTGGGCGAAGCTCGCCAAGTGGGGGCTCGTGGAAGAGCGCGAGAGCGACCGACCCGATGGCGGGAAGCACGCAGGTTGGTGGAGGATCACGGATTTGGGCGCCCACTTCGTGCTGGGCCGCACCCGCGTCCCTCAGTATGTGTTCATCTACAACCAGCGGCTGATGAAGGGGGACGACGACTCCACGGTCTCGATTCACGAGGCCCTAGGCAGCGAGTTCAACTACAACGAGCTGATGAACGCGTGAGGGCCGTGGTAAGCTGGCCGCATGGCGGCGCTGGACTGGGAGACAGTCGTTCAAAATCTCCAGATCGCGATTGAGACCACGGACTACGCCGAGGCGGCGATCGGCGAAGCCCTGATCGCCAACATGGCGTCCCTGGGAACCCCCTACGACGCGGCGTACACCACGGACGTGGACACCCAAAAGGCGTTGGACGCCCAGACGTACTCCGACGCTCTAGCTGACTGGGAGACGGAGACAGAGCAGGTCCACGATCAGACCATGAAGGTGGTCTGGTACGCCGAGGACGAACTGGGGGGCTCGCCCCGTAGCGCCAACATCGTGTGGTCTACCCTCACGTCGTCGCTGGCAGCTAACAAGGCTGAGATGACTTCCATCATCGACAACCGTGCGGCGGACGCTCGGAAGCTGGAGGCTGTCTCGGGGGTGGGGGTGAACCCGCCTTACGGTCTGAGCGACATGCTGATCAGCTTCAAGATGAAGTTCCTCGCCGCCTACAACTCCCAGCCTGTGCTGACCTACACGGGGTCCTACGGCGAGGACCGAACGGTCAACGCTCCTGGCATTGGAGCCATCACGGTGGCCAAGGCTGAAGAGCTTCTTCAGGCGATGATGAACGAGGCCAACCAGCTCATCGCCGACATCGCCTTCGTTCCCTAGGCGACGGCGTCCTTCAGGGGCTTGAGCGGCAGCGCCTTCACGCGCTTGGAGGCCGGCTTGGCCTTGACGATGATGTCCTCACCGGTGAAGGGGTTCTTGCCGGGGTGCTCGGGCACGGCAGGCTTGTCGACGACCTTCAGCTTGATGAGGCCGGGGAGCGTGAGAGCGCCGTCCTTCTTGAGCTGCTGCCCGATGACTTCGACGAGGGCGTCGTAGACGGCGGCGCAGTCCTTCTTGGCTAGATCGGACTTCTCGGATACGGCGTTCAGTAGTTGCGACTTGGTCATGGGATACCTCGGTAGTGCAGTACGCTACCACAATCCGTTCCGCGTGCGGAAGGGCCGAGCTTTTGCGGGGCTCAGTGCGCCTTGACCAGCGCTTTCTTCAGGTCCGCGATGAGCGCCTTCATCTCGACGCTGGTGCGCTTCATCAGGCTCGTCGAACGCAGGTCTTTCGGCGGCCACTTCTTGCTGAGCGGGCTCTTCTTCCAGGCAGCCGGACCGAGCTGGCTCAGCAGTGCCAAGATCTCCGCCACCTGCTTTCGCGATGCCTTGCGCATCTTGAGCTTCTTGAACTGCTGGATGAGCGTTTTGGCTGTGGCGTCTGTCAGGTCGGCGGGCAAGTCCTGCGCGGTCGAGTAGGGGCCGGTCATCCCGTGGGACTTCAAGATCTTAACGACCTTGTCGTTGGCCACTCCGCCTTTCTGGGTGTACAGGCCAAACACCGTATTTCGCGCCATTCCCGAAGCGGGATCTTCCGAGGACGATGCGGAGACCGGGGGGTCCTTCACCTTCGCAAGCTGGTCGATAACGGCGAGCGCGTCGTTGTAGGACATCGACGAGGGCACACTGACGTTCCCCGCGAATATCTTGATGCCGTACTTCTTAGCGATCGGCTTCAAGCCGGGGTTCATGATCCCCTTGGCGATGATCAGATCCTCGATGGCTTCGCGCTGGTTCGCTGTGGAAGGCTGGGCGACCGCGGTAGCCGCCGGCATAGCCTGAAGCGCGTCGATCGCCTTGCTCGCGTCCGCTTTGCTGAGGTTGAACTTCTCCAAGTCCACCTTGGAAACAGGGATGTCGTACCCAAGCCCGAGGAACAGGGCTTCCACCGACTGAGCGTCCTTCAACTGGACGAGCTTCCAGATGAACCCGAGCTGGTTGGGGGTGGCCTTCCCTACGAGCCCGGCGCCCGGCCCGAGGGCCTTCTTGAGCGCATTGATCAACGTGCTGGCTTTCTTCCAGTGCAGGTCCAAGATCTCGTCTTGCATCGTGGAAACGCCTACGGCGCCCACCAAGGGGAGGCCCGCGGCCATCATCATGTCGTCCAGATCTTGGGACGGAACCTTGCCCTGCGCCTGGTCGAGCAGGTTCATGATGTACTTGGCCTGCTTGTCGGAGGCTTCAGCGATGGGGCCTTCGGTCAGATCCCAATGATCGACTGCCCATTGAAGTGCCTGCAGCTTTCCGGGTAGAGTCGACGACATAGCGGTTCCTACCCTACCAAACCCCGCCCGTCAGGGCGAGGCCAAGCGGGAGCCGATGTGGTAGGATGCCTGAATAGATCTTTCCGGAGGACTGCGAGAAATGAGCGACAAGCGTGTTCCGATCTTCGAGGGCGTCGAGCTGAGCGTCGAAGAGTTCCGTGAGTCCGCCGGTCTGGAGCCCCGTTTCCACGGGCTGCGCTCCGAGGCGGCCGACCGCAAGACGCTGAGCAAGGAGAAGAAGAAGGTCGCCCCGCACATGTGGGTGATCAGCAAGGATTCCGGGGGAGGCTACATCGTCACGATCGGGGACCCCAAGAAGTCCTCGTCCACGATCAAGCAGCGCTTCTCGGGTCCAGGGGCCAAGCAGGAGCTGAAGCTGTGGGCCAAGTACGAGATCGGCAAGACCCTGAGCGCCGATCACGTCGTCGACATCAGCGGCATGAAGCTCGTCCCCGAGTACTACTCGCAGTGGTACGTGGACAACATGATGTAGCGCGCGGCAGGTCCGCAGCGCAGAAGGAGACCTTGACATGAAGTTCCGACTGATTGCTTTGGCTACGCTCCTGGCACTTCCGGTGCTGGGTTGCGATGATGAAACCGAGGAGACCACTCCCACCACGAGCGTCGGCGGCAGCGGCGGCACGGGTGGCGCAGTAGGTGGTGCTGCTGGTGCAGGTGGCGAGATCGTCGGCGGTGCCGGTGGCGGAACGGCTGGTGCTGGTGGTGAGGCCACGGGCGGCGCGGGCGGCGAGGTCGTCGGCGGTGCTGGTGGCGCAGGCGGCGGCACCGGAGGAGCCGGAGGCTGATTCGTTCAACAGCGCGCGGGGCTTTCGGGCTCCGCGCGCAAGCACTTCGAAGCGATGAGCATGGATCGAAATCTAGCAGAATGCCGACGCATCCTTGGGATCCAGCGGGAGTCCAAGGTCGTTGCAGGCAGGCATCGTCAGGTCACGGAGTGGCTGCGGCACAACGAGCTGAAGCCTGGACAGCGGCTTCGAGCTTGGGTGGGTCGCGGTGCGGACGACTTCTTCGACATCCAGGTGATGTCGGAGAACCTGACCGAGTGCTCGGCGTGCGCCAAAGCCTACCTCGTTCGATGCTTCAACTGCGACGAGGCGGCGGAAGGGGATCTGGAAGTTTTCCCCGATGGCGCGTTCCTCAACGACGCGCGGCTGCACAAGATCCGCCTGGAGAGTTCCCAGCGGAAGATCGGCCTGGTGGAGCGCCGGCAGTTCGGTCGGGGGGCTTGGTTCCTCGCAGACGTCCAGGTGGACAAGCAGTCGATCCATCTGAGCTTCCACACGACCCTGCCGCTGGGGCAGGCGATGCCGGGCGAGCTGGCGCAGCGCTGCGAGTCGCTGAAGAAGGGCATTCAAGAGGTCAGCGCGCAACTCTACAAGGATGTCTCGGACATCGCGCAGCTGCCGAACACGAAGTCCAACGGCACCGGCTCGTACAGCTTCAAGGGGCCGGACAAGGAAGGCAACGGCTTGACGTGGGTCATCTCGTGGATGTACCGCGGGGAGGCCAAAGACGTGAAGGCAAGACTCAAAGAGCTGCAGTGGCTCGTGAAGTGAGGTGAGACGGTGGACAAGAAGCAGAAGCTGGAAGAGTGCCGACGCATTCTGAGCGAAGGCGGAGGCATCCAGGACTACGCGCAGAGCACCGAGGCGCCCCAGAGCGGGATGCAGTCTCCGGCCGAACTAGCGGCCAAGCGCGACCACGTGGCCGCGCGCATGAAGAAGATCGGCGAGATGGTGTCGCGCGCCATCTACGTGGGTGAGATGGGCGAAGGGCGCGGGACCTCTCGTGAGGAGTGGGAGCGCTCCGGCAAGCCGGCCCTCGCCACCATCGAGAGCATCGAGAGCCTGGTCGATCAGGTCGAGCAAGCACTCCGAAACGCGTGAGGTCGTCATGAGCACGAGAATGCAGAGGCTGTTGACCGAGGATCGGATGTCGCGTCTGACCGAGGCGGCCACGATGGGCTCGGCGGAGTTCGTGAAGGCTGTCGAGCGCCAGGTGAAGCTGAACGGCAAGTACCTGAACTTGGACAACTACAACAAGTTCAACGACCGCTACAACAACGTGATCATCACGTTCATCAACATCCCCGGCGGAGGTGGCGGCGCGCAGGCGATGAACAACCGGTATCAGATCACCGTCGATGGCTTCGGCGCTGGTCCGGACGACCCGCCCCCGAAGGGCAAGGTGAAGGCCAAGGAGCTGACCGGGGCCTACTTTGCGCAGCAGCAGGGGCTCAAGAAGATGCGGGCCAAGACGGGCACGCCGGACAAGGTGGCCAAGTACGTGGCCGACTACATCAGCGCATTGGCGGACACGCCGACCCGAGGCTAGGAGAGCAGCCATGTCGATTCCTCACTTCTTCACGTCTCCGCAACCTCTGACCGAAGCCGGCGAGTGGGCCATTCGCGACCCCGAGCTGGTGCCGAAGAAGCTCATCAAGCGGGTCACGAAAGACCTGAAGAAGATCGGCCGAGGCACCAAGGTCAAACTGGTGAAGGGATCGGGCTCGGTTCCGCGCGGTTGGGACTACGGCGTCTACATGGTGGTGACCATCACGACGCCTGGTGGCGAGGACATCAACGCGGCGATCACCTTGAACGTCGCGGAGGGTCAGGAAGCGTCGGGCAATGTCCACATGGATGCTCCGTATGGGGTGGTGACGACGGCGCGGACGCGCACGCCGGACCAGGCCATCCAGCGCATGATGAGCGACGTGGTCAGCGCGCTGAAGCGGAAGGTGGAGGGAGTGACGGGGCCGACCCGGATGCAGATCCAGAACTTCATCGACAAGGAGATGAAGCTCGGGGCCTCAATGCGGCAGGCGATCATGAAGGCCGAGAAGGCGTTCAAGCTGAGCAAGATCCGCTGTAACTCCAAGGGCTCCGTGGTCGCATTCGAAGGGCGCGAGGCGGACGACCCCACGGGGCTCGGCGTCGACATGCGCGAGTTCCGCGAGGCGGCCGGCATGGCGCCGCGCAGCTTCGGCGGTCTGATGGTGGAGCAGGTCACACAGGCCGACCGCCGCCCGGCGATGATCGAAGCCGGCAGCGTGAAGCAGCGGCTGATGGACGTTGGACCCCCGAACGAGTGGAGCGGTGCGGTGGCCGGCGCGCTCGGCAAGGAGGAGCGGCAGGAGCTGCAGGCGGCTTGGGATGCGATGAGCAAGACCGAGCAGGACGAAGTCCAGGCAGCGTTCGATGCGTCGTGGGAAGACGAGGAGCCCATCCAGTTGGGTGAGGACGCTCCTTTGGGCACGTCGGACAAGGAGACGAAGGCCATCAAGGACTTGCACGGGGCGTGGGTCAAGCACTTGGACCGCGTGACGGGGCAGGGCTATGCGGCGGCGACGTGGCTCACCACGATGAACGACTACGACGACTTGGAGTACAAGGATCTCCTGAAGTTCGATCGATACCTCAACAAGCTCGTGAAGAAGTTCGACATGTTCGAGAAGCAGACCCGGAAGTGGCGAGCTGCGGTGAACATGCACTTGGAGGGCAAGAAGATCAACTTCAAGCGCCTGCGCCAAGACCTCGCCCAAAACCTGAAGTTCATGGAAGATCTGAAATCCGAGCTGGCGAAGGCGAACTCCGCGGCCAAGAAGGCCGGCGGCGAGACTGACACCTACGCCACCAAGGAGTTCGACAAGGCGATGGGGCCGATGGCTAAGGCCATGCAGGGCGCCATCAAGGCGCTCTGAGATGTGCCGCCCCTGTTCGTTCCGGCCGGGCCAGGGACCGTGGAAAACTCCTCTGCGGTCGCGGCTGCTGGCGTTTCCGCTCGTCTCCCTCGAAGACGAAGAGGACCCGGACTACGACCCGGCGGCGGACGAAGACAACCGCATGACCTGCATCTACTGCGACCGGGACAAGTGCGAGTTTGGCATCATGGGCTTCGGCAACGGCAAGACCATGATGTACGGAGTCCACGAGCAGTGCCTCCCGAAGCTCGAAGGTCGGGTCCGGAAGTACCTCGAACGTGAGGTAGGCTCGTGCTAGTCTGGGGCGCGTGGACCCCTTTCGGAACCCCGCGGAGCAGTCGGAGCCGGACCCGGAGCGCGGACCGGGCCTAGATGCCGCTCCAGCGGCCCCCTGGTGGGCTCTGAGGCGCCGTTTGCGCTGGTGGGTACGCTTGGGCTCGCCGTGGGCTCGACGCCGTAGAGAGGCCGTCAGGGCCGAAAGACGGGCAGAGGCAGAGATCGACCAGATGGTCCACCGGACCGGGGCACCCCGTGACCGGGTGCTGGCTCTGAAAGCGATGGGGCTGCTGCCGTCTCAAATCATGGAGCGCCTGAGCGCATTCGCTGAAGTGGCGCAAGAGATGAAGCGCATCAACCCGTGGGTCGACCCGTACACCGAGTATGCGTTCGAGCGCCGGCCCCCTCGGAAGCGGTGGCGCCGGACTCGCGAGGGGCGGCTGGTGCGCGAATGACTACGGTGATGATGGCTGAGGTCGTGGTGCGGACCATGGTGACGCTACACCCGTGGGACTGTCACTGCTGCGCCTGTGATCCCTACTACCCTCGGGGCAGCTCAAGTGCCGGTCCGTCGCAGATGCTGTGCACGTTCCTGGCGGACGGCGAGGAGCCGCCGCCGGGGTGGAAGCGCGTGGGGGTGAGATCGAACACCGTCCTGCCGTGATTCTTGGTACACTCGCCTCGTGCTGTCCCATCTGATTGCTGAGGCCCGAGCGCTCGTTCGGGAAGCCAATCCCGTGGTCGAGAACCTGTTCGACCTGATGGAGCAGGGGAAGAAGCGGATTGCGATCTTCGACTTCGACGGCACCCTGTTCAAGAGCCCGCAGAAGCCGGACTGGTGGCCCGAGAAACAGTGGTGGCACAACCCCGACAGCCTGAACCCTCCCTGCGTCCCGAAGAAGCCAGACCAGTCGTGGTGGAACACGAGGCTCGTGGGTCTGGCCAAGCGGCGCATCGCGGACCCGGACGTACACACGATCCTGCTCACCGGTCGATGGTCAAGCCTGTTCACGCCGCGTGTCCGCGAGCTGCTGAAGCAACAAGGGCTCACCTTCGACGAGGTGCTGCTGTCAACCCAAGCCAAGACGCTGCCCTTCAAGACCGAAGTGTTGAAGCGGCTGCTCAAGCACGGGCTACAATCCGTCGAAGTCTGGGATGATCATCCGACGTACACGCGCACCTTCCAGTCGATCTTCGACAAGGCTGGCGTACCGTTCTCGATCAAGAACACCAAGACCGTGACCCGCGAGCCCGCGTGTCGGGCCGAAGCCTGAAAGTACTGAACCATGAGCACTCTGCGCCGCGTGAACTTGTTGCTGGAGGACGTCCGGCAGGCCCTCGAAGGTGTGGACGACGAGAGCATCCAGAAGATCAAGGAGCTGCTTACGAAGCTCGGGTTCAAGAACCTCTTCATCGGCCGTGGGGGCGGGAGGTGGATCGACATCACCTTCGACCCTCCCGCTTACCAGGGCTCGAAGGACCCGGCCTACAACATCCAGAAGGGCAAGCAGCTCATGTACCGTGAGCTGAAGAAGGCCAAGCTGCTCAAGAAGCACCAGGACCCTCCAGGTGCGATGCTGTCCGTCCTCGTGCCTTGACGATCTTTCTTCTCCTCGTTTGTTGACAATCCGCTTTCTAGGTGATACCGTCTAGGTGTCATGGGCGGTATGCAGCTATGCATGGTGATGCGAGCGGAGGACGAGAGCGGCGCAGACGCGTGCGCCGAGCACTCCGCGAAGCTACGTGAGGGCGGCGACGCGTGGATGTACGAGGACGTGAACGCCGTCCTGCGTCGCGTTGGCCGGTCCGAGGACATGCTGCTGGTCTGCACGTTGTGCAGCAGCCGCCCGTGCCCGCGTGAGCGGTGCCCGCTGTGGGAGAAGGGCAAGCGTCCGCCTACGGCGGCGGAGATGGAGGTGCGCGATGGGTCTTAGCCGAGTTCACACGATGTACGCGGAGATCCCGAACGAGGCCGGCGAGCTGGTCGAGTACACGTTCGAGGTGGACGTGGACGTCACCCCTGGGGCTCCAGGGAGGCTGAGCGGCCCTCCAGAGGACTGCTACCCACCGGAGCCGGCGGAGGTCGAGTACGGCGACGTGTGCTGTGTCGAGACCGGGCGGGTGTTCAGCGTGGATGAGTGGGAGCTGCTGAAGTGCTGGAGCACGGAGCGTGGTTACGACATCACGGACGAAGACGAGCGCGTCATCGAGATGGTGGGGGACGCGGAGGAAGCAGCCTACGACGCGGCGTGCGACGCTGCCTACGACGAGTGGAAGGACGATGGGAAGATCGGACGGCCGCGCATCCCACGACGCCCTCGGCGACGGAGGTGGTACTGATGGCTTCGGGGACGGTTAAGATCAAGCTCAGCATGAAGTGCCCCGAGGTGAACGGGTTCATCGCGAGGCTGGAAGAGATGAAGGTGGGTGGGGAGATCACCGGCGAAGAAGCTCGCGATGAGATCTTCGCCTTTGCCGAAGAGCACCAGGACTGCCCCACGTGCAAGAAGGAGCATGACGATGGGCAGGCTTCGTGAGTGGGTCGAGAACCACGCCTGCCTCCGCTTCGTGGACAACTGGCACAAGTGGCCGCCTCTCTCGTGGCTGATGTGCAAGCTGGGGCGCCACGACTTCGAGTTCTCGCACATCGAGGATGGCGACTGGGCCGTGCTGGAATGCTTCTACTGCGAGAGGAAGCGCAAGAGCCACGCCATCGACAGGGGGCAGCTGTGAGTGAGTGGCTGAAGCACGAGCAGCGGAAGAGCGCCCTGGCGTTGGTCGTTGGCCTCTTGCTATGCGCCGTCTTTCTGGTCGGGGTAGTCGTGGCGATGCTCGGGGTCGACCTGAACTGGTGGCGCGACCACAGCAACCGGGACGGGCTCATCGTGACGTTGTTGATCATCAACCTGTCGGTTCTGCTGATGAAGAGGTGAGGTCATGCAGGATGGCGAAGTAATTCACTGGTCGGACTGGTCCTCGCAGCCGAGCGTACAGATCGCCTGCACTAAGGAGCTGCATTTCCCGTGGCAGCTCCGCAAGGATCTCCCTCCCCACGTGCACGAGGTTCCGGTGAAGGGGGAGCCCAGCATCCTCTACACATTCGACCCGAGACTGGTGACGTGCCCCGAGTGCGCAGCGTTGGAGCACTGCAAGAACGAGCGGGAGCGCATGGAGGCGTTCTACCGCGAGCACCCCGAGGACCCCGAGGACGACTACTGATGCAGATCAAGAGCGACACGGAAGCGGCAGCGCGACGTTGGGAGGCGCTGGCCAAGCAAGAGCGGGAGCGCAAGGAGCTGGACGCTCGCTATGGTTCGACGGCTGCGCACGATGCCAGGATCAAGATGTACGAGAACGCGGCGAAGGCTCTCCGACTCGGCGACGTGACGGGGGTGGCGCACTGCGCTTGTCACCTGATTCCGATGGAGGAGTGCGCTCGGAGGAGCACATGCCGAAGGTAGATCTGAACGACGCTCTCGAAGAGTGGGAAGAAGCGAAGGAAACCAAGCAGGACATTCAGAACCTGCTCGACTTCGGAACGGACGACCCGAAGCGCGTGGCGGCGCTGGAGGCGCAGATGCGCGAGGACACGTTGATGTTGCAACGGGACCTCGCACGAGATGAATGGGAGGACTTCTGGGGCTCCTACTTCGACGACGAGCGCCGAGCATCGCTGACGTGCCCGGCGAACCAACCCGTTGACCCGCAGGGGATCGATTGGGAAGAGGACGTGGACGCTTGGGAAGAGTGGCGTGACGAGGGCTACGAGGAGATGTGATGGGATGGATCTCGACTGAGGTTGCGTGGCCACTTGCGGGCATCAAGGTGCTCACGTGGTGGCCCAACTGGGGCGGCATCTTCTCGGTGCTGCACGTCGAGCCCCACGACGCTGGGGTGTCCTGGGTTAGCGGGAGCAACGCGAGGCACGGGCGCAAGGTGATGCGGCCGACGCACTGGCAGTTCTTGCCCGAGCCTCCGCCGGAGAAGTCATGAACGAATGGTTGCCGAGCGGAGGGGAGATCAGGATGTTGGATGACGTCGAGCCGTTCTACGGGTTCGAGGTGCCTGCTTCGGAGGGGGTGTTGCGGTGTGGCAAGCGTGACGGCTGGTGTCCCATGTGCGAGCTGGAGAAGCGCATGAGACGGCCCCGGCTGTTTGGCTTTGCCTCGTTCGTTGGGCTCGGCGTCGAGGAGTTCTTGCGGTGAGCCGTCGAGTGGACATCCGCGCCATCTTGGCGGACCCCACGAGACGGCGAGAGCTGATGGTCCGGTGCATCGTAGCGTTGCAGGCCCGCGAGGGCATCAGCACGACGAGAGCGCAGGCCGAGCGCGCCTACGACCGAGTTCAGCAGGAGAGGCGCAGGTGAGAAAGAGGCGAAAGTGGGACGAGTGCCCGATCTGCCGGAGCGAGATGCATTGGGAGACCGTGGCTGGAGTCGTCCGGGTCTACCGCGAGGTCGACGGCAAGAAGGTCTACCGAGCACGGTGCTCGAAGTGCGGTAGGACGCACGACATCGAGGGAGCGCGGGCATGAAGATCCAAACCCTGAGTGTGCTCTGCGGCACGGCGGTGTGTGATGCGCGGTGCCCGTTCTGCGTCTCGAAGATGACCTACGAGGGTGGCGTAGGACCGCAACCCAAGAAGCTCAACATCCGGAACCTGATGGTCGCCTGCCAGCTCGCCGAGCGCGCGGGGGTGACGACGGCGATGATCACCGGCAAGGGCGAGCCGACGTTGTGGCCTGAGCGGGTGAACCAGTACCTCGCGGTGTTGCGAGGCCGCTTCCCCTTCATCGAGCTGCAGACCAACGGCATTGGGATCGGAAGCGGCAGGGTCGACGAGGATCAGCTCAGCTACTGGTATCTGCATGGCATCACGACGGTGTGCCTGAGCGTGGTGCATTGGAAGCACGAGCAGAACCATGCGATCTACCTCCCCCACCGACCCTCCAAAGACTACCCTGCGCTGGAGAAGACCATCGACCTTCTGCACGCCGAGGGCTTCAGCGTGCGGCTCAACTGCATCCTGCTGGAAGGCTGGGTGGACTGTTGGGAGGACGTCCAAGGGGTCATCCGATTCTGCCAGGACCAGCGCATCGAGCAGCTTACGCTGATGCCCGTCAACTCTCCGGTCCAAGCTCGGAGCAGCGAGGCGGAGTGCTGGGCAGCAGATCACGTACTACCGCAGTCCACCGTCTTGGGCATTCGAGGGGAGCTAGAGACCCACGGCACGCCGCTCATGGACCTAGCTCACGGTGCTCGGGTGTTCGACTACGGAGGGCAGAACGTCTGCCTGTCCAACTGCCTCAGCCACGAGCGCTACACGGACAAGAGTCTCATGCGAAACCTGATCTTCTTCCCGGACGGCCACCTCCGCTACGACTGGGAGCTGAAAGGGGCCGTGTTGCTGTAGGGTGTTGACAATCACCAAAGCATGTGGTAGGGTAGTAGCATAATGGCAAATGACGAGTTCGACAACGCCATCGCAGACAAGGCCGTCCTGGAAGAGATGAACGCCAAGTTCGCGGCGGAGCGTGAGGCGAAGCAGGCCGACGACCCACGGGAGCGGTGTCGGACGGGCGCCATCTGCCCCTTGTGCAAGGGCTCAGGGCTCGACCCGAAGCTGACGCGGTTCGAGTGGGACGAGTTCAACCCGAGCGGCTACTGGGCTACGGAGCCCTGTGAGGAGTGCGGGGGCTCGGGGCTCAGTCAGGGTATGAACAACGCCATGGACCAGCTAGCGGCACAGGGGCACGAGCTACACGAGCTGCGCAAGTTGCTCAGCGGGCTGACGGAGAAGGTCGAGCAGTGGCGGAGCTGGATCGAGGAAAGCCCGGAGCCGGACGACGAGAGCTTCAAGGAGAAGGCGGAAGAGATCCTTGGGGGGCTGAACGACGAGTTCATCGAGTTGCAGGGGCAGCTCTTCCCGGAGGGCCAGTGATGCGCACAGACGAGAACGGCAAGCCATGTCCTGGGACGCTGGGCGAGTACCGCGACTTGTGCGCGGCGCTTGGCGGCGAGGACTGCAAGGCGGTCGAGTTCTTGGACGAGAAGATCGCGGAGAACCCGAAGGGCCGCGAGGACGTGGTCATCCAAGCCGACTCTCAGATGCGCTTCCTGCTCTTTCCTATGATCGTGCAGAAGGTGGAAGCATGAAGGTGTACATCGTAGAGCTAGCTGACGGTCGCGCGGGGACTCGGCGGGTGGAGCTGCCGAAGGGGCCGTTGGCCATCGAGTTCGTCCTCGGGGACGAGGAAGAGGTCATCAGCATCCCGTTGCATGACTCAGGCGAGGACGGTTTGGAGGTCCGGTGCCCCGAGGGGCGGCTCATCGTTCGGCCCGACGTGGCCAACCAAGTGACTTTGGAGGTGCGCAAGCACCGCTGAGCAACGCGGGAGTCATGGCCCGCATCAACCTAGGAGAACAGAGATGATCAAGTTGGCGTTCAACAGACTGTACAACCAAGGCTTCATTTGTCGCACGGCGTTCCGCGGCAACAAGGTGGAGGCGGCGCAAGCCATCACCAAGCGCGCGCTGGAGCGCAAGTCGGAAGGCGCTCCCGTAAACGGTGGCGTGTTCTTCACCGCGGCCGACGTGGCCAACCGCACGCCGGACGGGGCGTATCCGATCCACTTCGGGCGCCCTGCGACGGACAAGACGGGGTCGATGGGGCTCCCCGAGCAGGTCATTGCTCAGAAGATCTGCGAGGCCATCAAAGCCAGCAACGGCTGGTGTGAGTGGGACGGCAACCCCGAGCACCCTGTCATCGTGAAGGACAACTGATGATCACTGCCGAGCAGTTCGAGGCGGCCACCGGGCGCAAGCCGGTGGATGACGATCTCGACCGCTGCAACTGCGACATGGTTGGTTGCGTGGGGCACTGGCAGTGCGGCTGGTGCGACCAGTGCAACCTTCCTCGGTTCATGTGTGGCCATCTGATGAAGGAGCGACTAAGTGGCTGACCGAGAAGTGGAAGAGGGCATGGCCATCGAGCTGACGCCGCGGCAACGGTTCACCGAGCGTTGCTTCCAGTACCTGCGCATGATGAAGGTTGACGCGCCGGACATGATCATCGACGAGCAGGAACGGCTCATCAAGGAGATCGCTCCGGAGTTGAGCGGTAGGGACTTCGCGTTGGCTATGCGCGACTTCGCAAGCGACGTGGCCCGCTTCCAGCGCATCTCGCAGCAGGTGGACGAGGAGTTCCCTCCGGACCCCGAGTTCCCTGAGGACGACGAAGCATGAACGCCGGGATGCCGATACCCAAGGACCAACTGAAGGCCATGAGCCCCGAAGGGCTAGTGGGCGTGCTCGTCCACGTGGCCATTCAGCACGGTGAGATGGACATGGGCTCCAAGCTCGATTCAATCAAGGCGGAGGTGATCCGACGCCTGAAGGAGAAGCCATGAAGGGCGTGAAGCCGATCGCGGAAAAGATCGCCCGGCTGTTCCACACCTACTACGAGCAGCTAGCTCCGGGCGCTGGATACATGACGCGGCGCGAATCAGCCTTCCCCTGGGAGGACGTACCGGAGAGGAACAAGCAGCTCATGTGCGCCACAGTCGACGCGGTGATGAACCATCTCTTTCGGGAGCAGAACTTCCGCGATGGGGACGAAGTGGAGGTCATCGTTCCGATCCCCCACGGCGCCAAACCTTTCGCGGACATAGGGGAGCGAGGGAAGCTCGCTATCCGCGAGATGGACTTCCAGGTGACCTTTCCGGGCGAGCGGTGGTGGACCACCATCGAGCGTTACGAGCTGGCTCTGCACGTGAAGGCAGTACGATGACACGACACGAACGATACATCCGGTGGAAGCTGCGCGTGTGGGACAAGTCCCGCTACTCGTGTAGTTAGGTGCGGCTCGCAGTGCGCGCCCGACGACGGATTCGCAAGGCCCTGCGGCGCGCACAGAAGCGCGAGGGCCGTGCGCTCATCGAGGAGCAGCTGACCGGCAGGACCCCCCGAGTACTCTGATGGACTGGTATCACGTCAAGAACAACATCCCGACGAGCGGGCAGGTGGTGCTCGGGTACGACTCCGACATCGGCCTCGTTTCGATCTTCACCTACCGCGAGGGCTCCTGGCACTATCGAGACCAGGATCACTTCCAAGGGACCAACGTGACGTGGTGGGCTCCGCTGCCTGAGCCTCCGAAGCGCAAGGCGAAGTCGGAGCGCGGGGCGCCTGAGTACTTGGTGCTGCGTTGGGATGCGGAGGTTGGCACCCACGTCGTGGCCAAGAAGTGCCGGTCGGCGGAGCACGCGCGCAAGATGATCAAGACGACCATCAAGGTCGATCACCCGCCCTTCGTGGCGCAGAGGCTGGACTGATGGACATCATAGCGAAGATCGCCCACGTGCTGCTGACGACGGAGTTCCCGATGGACAAGGTCCGCCGGATTCTGACCGAGGCGTACCAGACCGAGCAGACCGACCTCGCCGAAGTGCACCAGCTCGTGGCCGAACATCTGGTGGCGTCGTCCAAAGGGGAACCGGATGCGCTGCGGCGCGGCCGGGCGCTGCAACGGAAGACGTGCATCGAAGCGCTGGAGCGCATGAGGAACTGGACCAACGGCGGCGAAGAGCAGGCCGCGGAGATCATGAGCTGGAACGCGGGCGACCCTCCCCCGTCGATGGGCGAGTACGCCGATTGGGTGCTGCGCTATGGCTGAGAAGAAGCAAGGTGTGAGCGGGACCAAGGAGTGGTCCTCGTCGTCCGTCAACTGCATGGACGGCTGTTCCAACGACTGCCGGTACTGCTACGCGAAGGCCACGGCCATCTCGCGACTGAAGCGCTGCACGGCGGAGACGTGGAAGGACGAGAAGCCACGCAAGCCGAAGGGCTATGGCAAGCGCGAGGGGACGGTCATGTTCCCAACGTCCCACGACATCACGCCGGGCAACATCGAGCACTGCGAGCGCGTGGCGGCCGACCTGCTGGCGGCGCTGAATCGGGTGCTGATCGTATCCAAGCCCGACCCTGCAGTGATCCAACGGCTGTGCAAGCGCATGTCGGACGTGAGCGCTGATGCCCGAGCACGGGTGCTGTTCCGCTTCACCATCGGCGCCATGGACAACGAGGTGCTGAAGTTCTGGGAGCCGAACGCACCGAGCTACGAAGAGCGGCTGTACTCGCTGATGTGGTGCTTCAAGCATGGCTGGCAGACCTCGGTGTCGATGGAGCCACTACTCGAAGTCGACTGGGACGCGGTCGTGTGGCAGGTGGAGGCCCTACGGCCCTACGCGACGGATGCGATCTGGATCGGCAAGATGAACAAGCCGGGGCATCGGCTGAGCATTAACCACGGCGGCGAGGTGCCGGCGATGGTGGAGCATGCGATGGCCACGCTGATCGACTCACAGCAGGACAAGAACATCCACGACCTCTACGCCCGCTTGCAGGATCATCCTTCCGTGAAGTGGAAGGAGAGCATCAAGAAGGTGGTGGGCATCGAGGTGCCGACCGAAGCGGGGCTCGACATCTGATGGACGCTCGCCCTGCCAACAAAGACTCTCCCGAGGCAATGGTGCTCTCGGGCGGGACGGTGCCCTAACGGGTGCTGTTATCTCCTAGGTGCGGCCCCGCGGAAGCCCATGACACTACCGCGGGGTCGCTTTTTTGCGCCCGGCGGAAAACTCCGCAGGAGATCCACGTCGGCTGCGAACTGGCGTGGGGAGTTTTCCAATGCGCGCTGGGGGGAGCCTAGCAGATCGAGGTCGCGCCTTCGCACTTGAAACCACCAGCTCGCGCTATTGACTATCGTAACCCTATGCGATATAACTGCGGCTATGAGCAATCGACTAGGCAGCGGTGTGTTCGGCTGGGATGGTGCGGAGCGGCGGTCGGACCGCTACGGTGCCATTCACCTGGGGGCTGAGGGCTACGAGACGGGGGAGGTCGCCGAGTCCTACGTAGACCGGGAGATGCTTGCCGAGCTGGGGGGCAAGCGGGTGCGGCTCACGGCGGTGGTGACGGCAACGCGGGAGAGCGGCCACATCGGAGATCTGTTCCACGGGTTTGCCCCGTCCACGCCGGACGTGGGCGAGGTGGTGGACCTTGGGGTGGGCATCTTGGACGCGGGGCGGGTCGACTGGTGCGACGACCCCACAATCGTGCTGAAGCCTGGCGATGGTCGGGAGCACTTCTGGTACGACCCGCGGAAGCTGTACCGGCTGCACGACCAGACCGTGGACCTGTTCGTGGAGGAGACGGACGATCCCTTCACGAAGGTCGAGTACAAGAAGCCGAACGAGAATGGCGTGGTGTCGACCGGGGATGACGACGGGGCGCTTCAGTCCAAGAGCGTCGACATCGAGGACATCGACAAGGTGTGCCCCGAGTTCGAACGTGTCGGGGAACCGGAGGACCACATGTTCGTGATGGACTTCACCCCGAAGAAGGGCAAGCGCTACAGCTACACCACGAAGCCGAAGGACGAGGACTGATGGCTCGTAGCAAGGAAGAGCAGGCTGCGCGGCGCAAGGCGTTCCGGGAGCTGCGCGAGGAAGACCGCAAGGCGGAGGAGCTGGCGGCGCTTCGCATCGTGCGCCTGTGGGACATGTTCGACGGTTGGATCGACATCACCGGCCCCGTGAGCGAAGAGGAAGCGAAGCGCGTGTGGAACGAGAAGACCTCTGGCGGCGCGCGCAAGACCAAGTACTCGGACGGGGACTACTACAAGATCTTCCCGGCCGGCACGCGCATGATTTACACCCCGGAGTTCATGGGGAGGTGAGGACGATGGCTACTCGACAGACGAAGGCGAACCTGGAGAAGAAGATCGAAGAGCTGGAAGCGAAGCTCGTGGGTGCTCACCAAGCGCTGATCGACGAGGAGCGCGCGCACGAGAAGTCCCTGCAGAAGCTCCGCGACGAGCGCGCCGCGCTGGTTCGCGAGCGAGACGACCTGAAGGACCGGCTGAAGCGTGAGGAGCACCGCTCCAAGCAGGCGCTCGACGCGGCCGAAGAAGGCTGCCTGGCAGCGGGGGCCAACGCTCGGGTGAACATGCAGCTCATGCAGCACATCGACTGGATGGAGCGGGGCTTGGAGACCAAGCCACGGGGCCGCTGATGAGCGGTGAGAAAGGACTGGGACCGTTGCCGCGGGTGGTCAACACCGCGTTGGGGGACACGGTGGGGGCCATAGCGAAGTATCAGATTCGCTATGAGCGTCACGGTAACACCGACAAGCCCGGAGGCTTGGAGTGAACCAAGCCAAAGCGGGAGCCGTTGTGGCCATGCTCGTGGACCGCGGGGTGCTTCCGCCCAAGGGGTGGGAGCTGACCGGCGACTGCCGCCGCGGGGTGCCGGACTTCGAGTGCCTGAAGATCTTGGTTCCTGCTCCGGAGCGGAGCCAGGACCGCCACTTCGTGCTGGGGGAGTTGGTGGTGATCTACGGCTGCCCCAAGGCTGAGTGGGCGCCGATGCTGCTACACACGACGGGCTCCGGACCGTTCATCGTGGGGCTCCAGCGAGAGGCCCGGTCCTACGGCTACTACCTGAACAGCGAAGGGCTGTTCCAGCTCGGCACGAACGAGCGTGTCGACATGAACTCCGAAGAGGACATCCTGATACATCTTGGTGTGGGCTGGTACGACCCGGAGGAACGAGGGGAAGCACCATGCTCGTTTTGAAGCTGGAGATATGGCCGAAGGGTGACAAGACCAAGGCTCGGACGGTAGGGGAGGCGACCCTGAGCAACATCGGAGGCGATGAGCGGACCGGCGACTACGAGTTCGAGATCGAGGAGACCGCTTTCGGTGAGATGCCTGCGAGGGCGTCCAAGGGTCACATCTACCACCACGACCGCATGCTCGGGGCGTGGGTGCTGGTGCATCGGATGCTGGGGTACTTCCTGAGGCATCGGGAAGCGAAGGCGCAACATGCCCAAGAAGGCTGAGTGCGATCGTGCTTATCTGCATACGTCTCCAGGGCCGGACGGTTATGTGGCTAGAAGCGAGTGGGCGGAGAGCAGGCTCAGGACCCACACGCAGCGGAGGTGTCCGAGGTGCGGGCTGTACGTCATTTGGGTTCCGAAAAGGGAGCGGGTGAGCCCTCAGATGCTCCGGGTGCTTCGGTACATCGAGAGGGGTCAGAACGAGATGACAGGCGTTCGGACTCTGGGTGAGTACGGCGGCCGTTCGAACACGCTGACGGCTTTGGAGCGGAGGGGCTGGATCAACGTCCCGGAAGACCCTTGGAAGCCTACCAAGCTCACGAAGGCCGGCCGCAGGGTGCTGGAGAAGGGCCGGGGCGCCCAGGAAGGCCGCTAGCAGGCGCCAAGAGCCTCTTTCGAGCCATGCCCCCTACCCAGCCCCCGTCCGAGCCCAAAGAGCCCCCAGAGGGCTCCCAGAGCCCCGTACCGCGGCTCAACTGGGACGTGCTCATCCGCTGTAAGGACTGTGGGGAGGTGCGCCGGGTGTTGAAGCCGGACACGAGTGTGGAGCTGGTGGAGCGCGAGGCCGGGGGGCCTCTTCGCATGGTGCTGGTGTGGATTCCGAACGCGTGTCCTGACTGCAAGAACATCCGGGAGGTGGGCGGTGGTGGAGAAGATCACAGCTGAGGACTGCCGGCGGTGCGGGGTGTGCTGCGTGTCGCTGAGGGCGCAAGACGCCTACTGCGACGCGACGCTTGAAGACCTGAAGAAGCTCGACCCGCGGTGGGTGAAGGAGAACGTGGCGTTCGCGTCGCTGATGAGCGCGTTGGGGATGGCGGTGGACGGCGGCAAGATGGTCCTGGCAGCCATCCGAACGAAGTGGGCCTACCAGCTTCGCGGGCCGTTCGCGGACCAATCGCTGTGCACATGCGCGGCGCTTCGGGGCTCAGTGCTGCATCGGGTGTCGTGTCGGATCTACGAGCGCCGACCGGAGACGTGCCGGACACTGCTGCCTGGGGACCCCGCCTGCCGCCAGTGCCGCAAGGCGTTCTTGGAGCGTCTTGACCCATGAAGCCTCGTTACCGGCCGAGCGCTGCGGCGAGCATGTCGGCTACGAGGGGCGAGAGGAACTAGCGTTAGCGGTTATTTCGGCGATAGAACGGAGCGCCTTTATCCAGCACGACGATCTATTAAATGCTTGATATTTCAACCTTGTTCGTAGGGTAAATCGGCGGGACGGTCGGAGCATTTATCGACCGCTCGTCGAAACTACCAAACTCCTGTTGACTAGACCGCCAAAGATCTGCCACGCTATCGGCAGCTAGGAACAGAAAAGGGCAGTGCTGGAACACTGCCCTTTGTCGTGTCTAACCCGCCCCCGACTTTGCAACCCGAGAGGGGGCTCTCACTAGGAGATGACGATGGATACTGTAGGTGATAGCGGCGCCGAGAGCAACAGCGCTGAGAAGCCGAAGGACCCTGTAGCGACGGCCGAACTCGACATGAAGATGTCGGCCCCGATCTGGTCCCCTTGCAAGTGGCTCACGGCCATGGAGGGTAAGAAGAGGATCACTCGGAGGCGGCTGACCCAGACCATTTCGGCGGTGAAGTCGCTGTACGACGCCATGGCGTTCGACCCCGACGACATCCCCAAAATCGCGTCCACCGAGCTGTTCCGGGAGAACATCGAGGACGTGGTGGCGGCTTGGCATAGGGTCAACCCGACCAAGGAAGAGAAGACGGCCCGAGACTACCGCACCAAGGCACTTTGGTTGGTGAGCGCCTTCGAGAAGCGTTGTGCCGGCGACCCTGAGTGGGAGAGGATGCTGGCCAAGTTCGCTCCGGGGCCGCGCAACGGTCATGGCGGAAACGGCACCGCCAAGACGAAGCGTGTGCCCAAACGCGCGCCTCGCGGGGGTGCCGTTCCTGTGCCTACGCCTCCGTCCTCGGTCCCTGAGGGTGGATCAGAGATCGTTTTCTCGCTAGGGGGCCACCGTGTCCGCATGGTTCTGCCCTTCGCTGTGTCGGACCTGACTGCAGATCACATCGGCATCATTGCCGCTCAGCTGGCATCGGGCATTGAAGACTTCTCGGTTCGGGACGCGGGGCTGATTGGCAGCCAGCTCGCCACGCGTGGGCGCGACTTCAACCCGCTGGAGCCTTTGGCTGTGCAAATGTTCGCCTCGTCCTCTTCGGGCGTCGTGGACGAGGACCCCTACGGGACCGGTCAGGAAGCCTAGGCACCCCCCGCTCTGCTGCCCGCTGCAGGTTCTGCGGCGGGGGCAGGCGTGGTAGACTCCGGGATCGGAGGCTACATGAACACGCGCTTTAACCGGCTGCTGGAAGACATTCGAGACGACCTCCACGAGGCCAACACGCCCGAGCAGATCGTCGAGATGCTGAAGAAGAAGATCGAGGGGGCTCAGAAGCTCTACGACGCGCTGCAGGCGTCGCCCTACACGACCTACAACATCAGCGACTTCTTCAAGAGCGACCTGCCGGCGGCGCGGAAGCTGAGCGACCGCATCACGAAGCAGAAGAAGCAGCTGGAGTCTTCGGTCTACGGCTTCATCCGGCAGGCCAAGAAAGACCTCGCGGCGGCCGAGAAAGCTGCCAAGTAGCCATGGGCGAGCAAGAGCGCCTAGCGAAGATCGGTTACGAGGCGTATGGGGGCGCCGCAGAGTGGAAGAACTACCTCGGCAAGCCGATGCCTCAGTGGCACGAGCTGCCCGAGAACATCCGCGCGTACTGGCGGGTCGCGACGGCGGCGATCTTGGAAAACTCCCTAGCGCCCCAGCGGCACTCCTCCCGCTGACTTGGGCGCCTCGATGGGGTAGAGTGTGGGGGATCGAGTTCCCGACCTTGGAGTGCGCCTATGGACCCCCTCGCTCTGCTGCTCAAGAAGAATCCTCCCAAGCCTTCGAAGCCTGCCCCCAAGAAACCTCGTAAGGCACCCCCAAAGGGCTACAAGGGGACGCAGTACGAACCGGGCTCCTATGGGGCCAAGAGCGCGAAGGCGGCAACGGCCAAGGTCCGAGCGGAGGTCAAAAAGGCGGGGGCCAGGGTCTGGAATCAGATCGGTGGGCAGATCCACATCGCTGCGAAGGACAAGCAAGCTGCCGCGCTACGCAAGAAGGGCTACGGGGTCTACCCGGTGGACACCCGCAACCAAGATCTCACATCGACTCGGTGGGTCGAGAAGCAGGGGCCGGACTTCAAACTGTGGGCGCTCGTCGCCTGGGAGTTGCCGGAAGAGGTACAGAGCATGAGCAAGCCGAAGATCACCGAGGCCATCGGAGTCGACATCAACCAGTTCCGCGAGCTGACCGGCATGCGCCCGGCACCGCACGGCGGCCTGAAGGTCATGGGGGAGCAGCATCACCGTGCCGCGGTGAAGGCCGGAGCCTTGGTGGCAGAGGCGCTGACGGGCAAGAAGTACGTGCTCGACCAGCTACGCCGCGCCGACATGGCTTTCCGCTCGGACAAGTTCGACATCGCCCTGGATGAGCTGTACGGCATTCAGAGCGTCGAGCCGGAGCTGGCAGCGCCGTGTATGGTTCACGTCAACAAGGCGATTCAAGCCCTGATGGACCTGACCGACCCGAAGTGGGGCAAGAGCCATTTCAAGGACAAGCTGATCGACACGGCGGTCAAGGAGATCAAGAAGGCAACGGCTAAGGCCAAGAGCCTACGCGAGAGCCAGCTCGCCGAGGACAAGCGCGCTCATCAGATCATGATGAAGCTGAAGGAGGGCGACAAGGTCCGCATCGAAAGCCCCGGCTTGGCCCGTCCTCGGGTGGTCACGGTGGTGCACGGCCCGCAGAAGCAGGGCAAGGTCATCTACGTGGGGCTGACCAGCGGCAAGCCCTGGGGGCGCAACCCGAAGGGAGGAGCACTGCTGTACCGCAAGGACGCGATGTATGGCACGGAGCCCGACGAGGTGGCGTTCCAGGCGACTCTCTCGCAGCGGCCGGTGGTGGTTTCCAAGCTGACGCCCATGAGCGGCGAGCAGGCGCCGGCTGACGGCCGTGGGAAGGGGCAAGGGGTGTCCGGCGGCGGGCGAGGGAACAAGAACAAGGGACCCTGCGCCTCGGGAGGTCCTGGCGGTGGAAAGGGCGGTGGTCGGGGGAGGGGTGCCAACCGAGAGGCTGTCGGAGCAGGCTTCGACGAGGCGGGAGCAGACAAACGCCGCAAGGAGCTGGAGCGGCTGGTGTGGAAGCACACGCATCGGGACTTCAAGGGCAAGTATCAGGGGCAGAAGACGGTACTGACGCTTGGCCCCAAGGGCACGACGATGGTGGCCATCTCGGACTTGTCCGACGACGAGCTGCTGAAGAAGATCCCAAGCCGGTTCCGGCCGCAGGACTGAGGAGAGCGCCATGAGCAAGCGACGGGTACTGACCGAGATGATGGCGGAGGCCGAAGCCCCTCCGAAGGGCTCGATTCCTCCGGACGTCGTGAAGGTTCAGAAGGAGTGGCAGGCGCTGGTGAAGGTGGCTACCGACGCTTACAAGGCGCTCGACAAGGCGACGGCGGCGCTTCGCAAGGAGAAGGCTCGGTCGGACAACATCGAGTGGACCAGCGCGAAGGGCTACTTGGAGAGCGCACTGAAAGACATCGAGGGGGCCTCGGTGGGCCTGGAGACGGCGCTCTACAAGTTCCCGAAGCGGAAAGACCTCTGGAAGACCTTCGACTGAGGAGCGGAGCGATGAGCAAGCGAAGAGTGCTGAGCGAGATGATGGGTAGTGGTGGGGCTTCCCAGGTGACTGAGGAGCCACGTTGGAAGGTCATGGCAATGAAGGCCAAGGATCTTCCGGGGCTAGCCAAAGCCGTGGAACGACAAGACGAAGAGGCGGTTCTGCTGGCCGCTGTGAGGAACATCGAATCCTGGGCTTCTATTCTCGGCACCGCGGGGCTGGGACGCAAAGAGTCAGCACAGACAGTGATGAAGGCGGCGAAGCACCTCAGAGTTGCCGCCGAAACCGCTCGCAAGTAGCCGCCGATGTCACGCCTCGCGCATCTGGTGGCCGAGCTGCGCTCTCTGGTCGAAGCGCGTCCGATCCCCATCGACAAGGGGAAGGTCAAGAAGCTCGCCCGCGAGGCCGCGCAGGGCCTGAAGAAGAACCTGCGCTTCCGGGACATGGACGAGCCTCTGTTCCAGAACCGCGGCTTCAACGCCAACCGGTGGGGCTACAACATCGGCGTCTACGAGACGAAGGACGTCCGAGGCCAACCGGTCAACGTGCCGGTGGAGGTGGACGCGAAGGAGCCGGAGACCTGGCGGGGGCCGCGGCAGTATGTAACGGGCGGCGCGGTGATGAGTCGCTACCACGGCAGCGGGCGCGGGTACGGATCGAAGATCGGAATGCGGCTGAGCATCAACTACCAGCGCACGCCAAATGAGCTGCTGCAGAACCTGAAGGCGGTCGAGCAGGAGATGTACTCGGTGCTCATCCACGAGGTGACGCACCTGCGCGACCTGCTGACGCACACGCCGGCCAAGGCCGGAGGCGATAGCGGAGAGGACTACCACAACAAGCCTGCTGAGGTGCGGGCGTTCATGCAGCAGATCGTAGACGAAGTGATCGCCTACGTGCACGAGCTGGGGCGCGACGATGGGGGATGGCTCTTCGCGGGCTCGCCCACGGCGGACTTCGTGGACTCGACGTTGGACAAGTCGCCGACGTGGGACCGGATCCGTCGCGACCTCAACAAGAAGAACGAGAAGTTGATCCTCAAAGCGGTCAGCCAGGCGCTGAGCCGTGAGTGGCCGAAGCTGCAGAAGCTCTACCCGGACGATGATGAGTGGTGAAAGCAGGCCCGATACGTCCACATGGACGTATCGGACCCTAACAGTTTCAAAGGGTTAGATGCGCTTCCGCTTGGCTCTTCGGGTCTGACTCGTCAGCACCCAAGCTCGGCATCCGCGGCAGTAGTAGGCGCGCATGCTGTTGAAGGGGGCCGAGCGCAGCGCCTCGCTCTTGGTGGAAAACTTCCTTTTCCCACACATGCTCAGGACTCCGCCGGCCCCATCATCGCGTCCAGAACCTCTGGCTTCACGGTTACCCGTTCGTCCAAGAAGATGGCGGGCGTGTAGCCTTTGATCGTCTCGACGTCGCCCTTTTCGAATGCCTCGGGGTTGTCATCCTCGGCATGTTTGGGGGCTTCGACTTCGACGTACAGCTCGGGCATGGATCCATCGTTCGGGATGAACAGGACCCATGAGCCGTCCTCGGGCTCGATGGTGCCGGCGTAGCCAGTCGAGACGGGGTGATCGTATCTCTTCACGTGGATGTTCTTCACGGCTGTGCCTCTTTCGGAAGCGCAGCGCGCGGCCATCCACCGACGCGCTACTGGGTTGAGGACTTCGATGATAGCGCATGGTAAGCTGATTGCGCAACGGACGACGGAGGATTGACCATGAAGGTCGGACGAGAGGGCTGGGACCGCCGGTTCCTGCGGTTGGCGGATCACATCGCGGGGTGGTCCAAGGACCCGAGTACGAGGGTGGGCTGCGTGGTGGTTGGACCGGACCGAGAGATCCGCTCCACAGGGTTCAACGGGTTCCCGCGCGGAGTGGAGGACAGCGACGAACGGCTCCATGATAGGCGCGTGAAGTACGAGTTGATCTGCCACGCCGAGCTGAACGCCGCGCTGCATGCGGCGCGCATTGGCACGAGCCTGAAGAGCTGCACCGCCTACGTGACGTGGCCCTCGTGCACGAGGTGCGTGGTGGCGATGATCCAAGCGGGCATCGAAGAGGTGGTCTACCCGGCTGGGGTGGAGGTTCCGGAGCGGTGGGCCGACGACTTCGAGAGAGGCAGGAGTACGCTGCTCGAAGCTGGCGTGGAAGTTCGGGAGGTAGAGGTCGATGAGCGAACCGACGAGGATCAGAGTCAAGAGGGGTGACCGCACGTCGCACGACGGGCCGGGCTGGTACTACTGGGACGAGGAGTACCCTGAAGAGGGAGCCTGCGGTGCCTTCCCGAGCAGAGAAGAGGCCATTGCGCACGCGGAGAAGGGACTAGGCGCGGTCGAAGTCGTCGACTAGACAATCACAGTGCCATGTGATAGCGTCGGTGGCATGGCTGAAGACTTGAAGGCCCTCGTGGAAGCGCTCCAGAGGGATCTGGAGGACGCCGACGAGGTCATCGGGGGGTTGGGCTACTCCAGGCGGAAGTGCCGTCAGTGCGGCCGTAGGGCCGTCGTAGAAGGCTACATCTGCTGGCACTGTGGGGCGGACCCGACGATGCCGGATGAGCGGTGCGGGGACACCTTCGAGGGGAGCACATGCACCTTGGAGCCTGGACACGACCCACCGCACAGCGACGGGGAGGCCGAGTGGGGCGACTGCCCGCGCGCCGGAGACGACTCATGATCGCCGTCAACGACCTATGCCCCTACTGTGGGGCGGAGATCTTTCCCGGAGAGCCCTGCGGGACTTGCAAGGAGACCAAGGCCCGCTTGCATGGTGCGCGTTCGCTGCTCGGAATGCTGACGGTCAAGTTCCCTCCGCCTCAGGGCAAGAGCCACGCGCTGCTGCTTCGCACGGATGGCGGGGAGGGCATGCTCGTGCTGCTTCACGTGGGGGACAAGAGCGGGCAGTTCTTGCTGGACGAAGAAGATCTCGACAAGCCGATACGCACGCTGGTCGGCGAGCTGACGGCGCTGGTCGAGCAGAACCCGGAGATGGCGACATGATCCACGCGACAACAGAGTGGGAACAAAAGGCGGTCGTCGGGCGCATCGTGCGCGTGACGGAGAAGCTGATTCCCGTAGAGAAGACCGGCGGTTGGCAGGAGAGCGCCATCGCAGCCCGGCGAGGCCGGGAGGGGCGAGAAGGAGTGGTCTCGGACTACTCCAATTCACACGGGCTGTGCTTCGAGGTGCGCTTCGAGGACGGAACCGCAGCATGGTTCGAGCCTGCTGAGCTAACCCGACTGGACAAGTACCCTGTAGAACGGAAGTTCACGCTGCTGCGGCAGATCTTCTTCGATCCTTCGCTGTACGAGCAGCGCGATGAAGTGTGGCTCCAGTTGGGACCGACGCCGGAAAGCGGCTTCGCTCCGCGCAAGCTCGTCTCTTCGGAGCCGACCGGGCGCAAGTTCAAGGTGACCCGCAAGGTATCGCCTGAGGCCATGGAGGATGCACCCGAGCTGTTCGGCCCGAAGGAGCATGAGGTGGTGCGGTACATGGACCCGAGCTTCGCCATCGTGACGATGTTGAAGCAGGAAGAGGGAGATCCGGTCGGCGGAGTCATCGAGGACCAGCCCCTTGCGAGGAGCCTGGAGGAGCTTCAGATCAAAGTGGGCCAAGAGCAGACGAGTGAAGAGCTAGCTCGTCGACATCCGGAGGCTCCGTGAGGCTCTACATTCTGTTCGGTCATCGGCCTGAGGAGTACGAGGGTCAGTACGCTCCAGAAGTGCTCGTCTGCTGGGACGAGTTCTGCGTCGAATCCAACCCGGACGGTTTCGACGAAGAGTGCGCGAAGAGCCGCGAGAAGTACGGTGACGAGTTCGCGGCCATGCGTGTGTTCGAGGTGGAGGTGGACGGTGAGGAGATCGTGAAGCACCTGACCCATCATCCGGTCATTCAGGGAGAGATCAAACATGGAGGGTGAGAGGGTACTGGGGAAGCTCGACGCCGAGCGGTGCTTCATCATCGGAGAGGACGGTTCGATCGCTGCCAGGGTGGACGACGACGGCACCGTTCGGCTAGCGGGTGTGCACGACCTGCTCGATGCGACGGAGAGCGACGGCTCCCAGGTTGAGCCGCTACCGGACTACATCGTGAGCTTCAGGAAGGACTACCAGAGCGACGAGAACGGCTACATGCGCCGGTGCCTGCGCAAGATGGCCGAGCGCGCCTGCAAGGATGGCGAGATGTGCGTGGTCCGCTGCGCCGAGTTGATCATGAACGACGAGTGGGAGCCGGTTGGCCCCACCGGTCCTCCGAAGCTGGAGGGCTCCGCGGCGGAGCTGGCTTTGAAGGAGATCGAACGAGTCGAAGCCAAGATGGGGGAGCAGTCGAAGTTCAACAGCTCGCACGAGGGCTGGGCGGTCATCCGCGAAGAGGTCGATGAGCTGTGGGAAGCTGTGAAGGGCAACGACCCTGCGGGGATGAAGAGCGAGGCCATTCAGGTGGCGGCCATGGCCCTACGGTTCCTCTACGACATCTCAGGCGTTCCACTGAAGGGGGAGTGATGGAGCGTCCGATCATTCATAGCGGTGAGCCGTTCGACTGGGACTCCCCCAAGCCGGACGTGGTGGACGACGACGGCAACGTGAACTGGAGGGCGGCCATGATGGCTGACCCCGGTGTGATGTCGTGTCCTGCCTGCGAGGCGCATCTGTGGGCTGAGGGACACGAAGTGGAGTGCCCGCACTGTGGGCACCGATGGACGAGAGGTGCGTGATGGGACAGTGCGGCTGCGCCGACGGGTTCGGCATGTTCAGCTTTCCGGGGCCGGACGGCACCGTGTACACGTTTGACACCTACGCGGGGTGCCGTGACTGCGATGCAGCTCCGGGCATCACCATCCACCGCTACCGCGGCAGCATGTTGGAGTTCTTGCAGGACGACGCGCCACCTCCGCTGCCGTTCCGTGGGGTGGGGGATGACGAGGAGTACGGCTGCCTTCCCTTGTCGTTGATCGACCCGAAGACGTTGGCCAAGGACATCATCGAGGAAGTCGGGGACATCGAGTTCCAGATGGACGGTGAGGCGTGGACCCTCTCGGAGCTGTTCGAGGTGGAGAGCGACATGCTGCTGAAGGCCCTGCAGAAGAACCTGCACCGCACGGTGAACGAGTGGCTGAAGGAGTCCGCCAAGCACGAGAAGAAGAAGGACAGGCCATGACCGACGCCCTGAAGATCGTAACTGCCCGAGTCGAGCTGGAGAGGTTCGACTACCCTCAGGGAGTGTTGGAGCGCGAGGTCGCGCGGGTGCAGGAGATGATCGACGCTCGTCAGTTCTTCGGCACCATGATGGAGGACGCCACGATGGGCGTGACACTCAGCAAGGTGTCGCACGTCGTGTCCAAGCTCGCTTTCCACGGCGCGGCGCTGATGGTCACGGTGGAGGTGTTGGACACCGACAAGGGTCGGGACCTCGCGCGAATCTGCCAGCGCGCCGTCGACTTCCCAGATCTGTTCGAGGTCCGCTGGGGCCTGGTGGGCAGCGGGACCTTGCACAACGCTCAGGACCAGACACCGACCATCCGCGACGACTACATGATCCTCCAGGTGGCCTGGTGGGCGCAGACAAAGAACGAGGCGAAGGATGCCGCGCAGGACAGTTGAGGTGGTGGTCAAGCTGAAGGTGTTCGAGGACGTCACGGACGGCGAAGCACTCGACTACGTGCGGGAAGCCTGCAAGTGCTGGAAGGGCTCTCTGTTCCCCGGTGACTTCGAGAACCCTCCCGACCCGTTCTTCGATCTCGACCACAAGGACATCACGGCAAAGCTGCGTCACGCCCAGCCTGCTTGCGGACACGCCAAGCTGAAGCGGCAGGCGTTGTGCGACACGGAGGGCTGTACCACGGTGGCCACGCACGACGACCGTGGGTTCACGCTCTCCGGTCAGCCTTTCTTCTCGAAGCACTGCGAGTACCACGCGAAGCGTGCGGTCAAGAAGGACCAGTGCGCCGTCTGCAAGCGCCCCCATGAGGGATACACCGAGGGTTGGGGGGTACGCGGAGGGGCGTTGGTCTGCCCCGAGTGCAAAGCAAGGAGCAGAGGATGAGCCCGGAGGAGATTCGATCCGCGGCTTTGCTGGAAGCTGGGCGACGCATCGTAGAGACGGCCGCGAGCCCTTACGAGGCCGAGCACCTGCTCGACTCTCCCTGCCTCTGGTGTGGCTACAACGGGGCAGGCTACTGGCAGCAAGGCACGCATGCGGAGAACTGCCCATGGCACGAGGTGGGCGGCACCACGGAGCGCATAGACGTCTTGATCCGCTGGGAGAAGCCATGAGGCCCACCCACGAGACCTTTGAGGCGATGGCCGCGGCCATCTTCGCGGCTGCTGATGCGGACCCCGACTTCCCAGGCATCGTGCCCTACGACAACCCGGCCATGCTGACGGTCGGCTACATCAAGGCTGCTCCGAGGAGCAAGCGCACGCACGAGGACCAGTGGTGCTGTCCCATCGAGGACATCAAGGGTACGCCCATGAAGCCTGAGACGAAACGCCGGCTGCAGGAGCTGGTAGAGAGGGGAAGGCGCTGATGGCCCAACGACGGACGAAGTGCCCCGAATGTCAGAGTTGGCGCGTCGAGACGGTGAAGATCCACAACCCCGACACGCACGACATGAACGCCAACGCCACGTTGCGCTGTCTTGGGTGCGACCACACGTGGGAGGGGCGTGTCATCAGTCCTCGTCAGCAGGAGCTGCGCCGGAAGGGGAGGCGTATCTGATGAGCGGTGGATTCGAGTACCCCATCCGAAATCGAGGCGACGGCCGTACCGTGGTGCAGCATCAGATCGTGAAGCTGGACAGCGCGACGAAGGTGAAGTGCTTCGAGACTGAAGAGCCTCACGTTCTGGTCATCCGGGAGATCAAGGCCGCCTCGCGGAAGCTCGGGATAGGCTGGAGTGTCGATTCTCAACCGGACATAGTGGCCCACAACTTCGAGGGTGGTATCTGATGAGCGCCGACGAAGATCCAGGGAAGTGCCCGCACTGCGGCGGCGAGAGCGACGGCTCGCGCATGTACTCGGCCCCGCCGCAAACCCGCTGCCAGGACTGCGGAAAACTCTGGTCCTTTGGCAAGGGCATCGAGGTGCTGAGCGAAGAAGAGGGCCGGAAGAAACGCCCCGAGCTGTACGAGGGAACCCAGTGGCCCCCACCGTGCGCCTGGTGCGGTTCGAAGAACACGGTGCCCAGCAAGCGCCCCGGCTGCTACGGCGGGTGGCGGGACTGTCTGGACTGCGGAAGGGAGTCCGATCCGATATGAGCGACCGCAAGTTCTACATCCTCGATTCGCGCGACGTGGTGGGCAACTGCGCGTCATGGTGGCGACCGGACAGCGCGGGGTACACCTGCAACTTGGACGAGGCCGGTGTCTACGGTGAGGAGAAGCTGGGGGGCCTGCGGCCTACGGACTTCCCGGTGCCGGTGGAGCTGGCGGAAAATCTCGCGGTGCGCCACGTGCGCATGGACGAGCTGCGGTACGAGGACGTGGTGGCCAAGCAGTTCAAGGCGCTGAAGCGCAAGGCGCTGGACGAGCTACAGCGCGACTGCTGCCCCAACTGCGGGGACTTTGGCTACGTGCCTTGCGGAGATCGTGAGTGCTTCCTGTGCGCCACGGAGCGCATGGCTGAGTGCCCGAACGCCGAGAAGTGCGACCGGGAGTGCGACGCCGCGAAGGGGCTGGAGGATGGGTAGGCCGCGCGCTCTGGTGCTGAAGGAGCTGATCGAGACGATGCCTCACATGGTGTCGATTCATCAGCTGGGCGAGCCCTCCGACCCTGCGTGGGAAGTGACGTTCTACGACGAGCACGGGGAGATCAAAGCCGAGCACGACGACCCCATGTCCAACCACATCACGCTTGCGCAGGGCGAGCCCGACCTCGTTCGAGCGCTGCTGAAGGCCCGCAACCTACTACCCTCATGGAAGAAGTGACGATGGGAGTACAAGTGGAGTGGTACGCGCGTGGCGGCGACATCGCGAAGATGGGGCCGTTCCGGACGCAGGAAGAGGCGTCTCGCGCGTTGATGACAACGGAAGGGCATCCCATCGAGGGAGCCTTCGTGTGGCCCGTAGAGGTGAAAGATGGCAGCGAAGCCCGAGACAGTGGAGTTGACGAAAGCTGAACGGGTGCTTTTGATCCATGTGGTCGAAGCCCTCTACCACGAGCCCCCGCCGTCCGAGCTGTTCAACGAGGTGGTGGCTCCGGTCATCAAGAACCGCGGCGCCGTTCTGAACCGCATCGCCCGGAAGCTGCGCGCGGCCCCCGGCATTCGGCGGTGGGGGACTCCGTAGCGATGCCTTCCGTCGATCTCTTTCTCAACATCCGCTACGACGTCGCGAAGGACACCTTCGAGATCGAGTCGAACATCAAGCCCGAGCTGCGCGGCGACGTGCTCGCGGACTTCATTCACAGCCAGGTCGGATCCGGTCCGGACCCGAGCCCGTCCGAGACCCACGACCAGTACATCATCAAGCTGGGGCTCGCCCTGGTGGACGACACCTTCTACGTGAGCCACAACTGCGGCAACAAGGGACTGCGTGACGGCATCCTGATGCGCGTGCTGAGGGACCTATGAAACGACGAGACATGCTGAAGGTGCTTGCCGGCCTGCCATTGGCTGGGCTGGTGGGCGAAGCGAAGGCGGCGGTCGACACTCGACCGCTGTGGATCCAACAAGGCGAGCAGATGTGCCGTAACCTGGATCGGCTCTACGCAGATCGAGGGTGGCCGGAGATGAGCAAGAGCACCGAGTTGGCGAGCAAGGCTATCAACTACCGGCTCTGCGAGCACATGGCCAACTGGGACATCTCGCAGCCTTTCGCGGACCACGATCCTGTTCTGTGCCGGAACCCTTCCATCGACTTCGAGGTGACGACGAAGCAGGGAATCGCACGCAAGCTGCGGACCTTCATGAACCTTCAAGCGCTCGACGACATGCGAGCCTTCCACGGCATCGACGCGGAGGCGGAGCTGATCGACGGAGTGGGCATGGAGGCCGCACTGGAGATCCAAATGGAAGTGCGAAGGGCGCCCGAGCCCATCACGAGCTACCGCATCTACACGCTGCTGCTGAGCCCGTCGCTGATTCACCCCGAGGACTTCACCATCCGGCGCGGCGTGCGCATCTACTACACGAAGTCATGATCGTAACGGTATCCGTCTGCGACCTCTGCCAGCGCGAGGTTCCCATTGATCTGTCGATCGGTATCGAGGGCACCAAGACGACCTGGCACGTGTGCGCTGCGTGCGAGCGCAAGCCCTTCCGAAAGCCGAACGTCGGGGACCGGGCCGAGACCGAGATGACGATGGCCAACGCGCTGAGGCGCCTCGCTGAAGAGCTGCTGGAGGCCCCGTGAAGGCCGTCTGGTGCGTCCAGCACAAGGGAGGGTGGTGCGCCACGAAGCGTGGCCGGAGGCCCGACACCGAAGCATGGTGCGACGAGACTCGCTGCGACCACTTCGTGATCGGCAGGTGGGGGAGTGAGAAGCGAGAGCCGACGTGTCCTGAGTGTCGAAAGAGGATGAGGCTACCTCGGGGCACAAAGAAGAGTGGTAGTGATGAAGTGCCCGCAGTGCAGATCAACCAAGACACACAGACCCCCGGTTAGCCATCCCGAGTGGCGGTGCGGACAGCAGTGGTGCGACGACTGCGGCCATCGAGGGGACTGGACCTCGTTCGTGGAAGGGCTGAGCCCCGAGGTTCGAGAGCGCTACGAAGCCGTGGGGGAGAAAATTGCCGCGGAGGTCGAAGCAGGCGAAGCCAAGCTGGTGAAGTCCTTGCTCCGCAAGGCGCTCTCTTGACAATCACTCGCCACGTGATAGGGTGGACGAGGTGATTCACAAGCTGTACATCAAGAACCCGGAGAAGACCCCGTGCCCGTGGTGGCCGAAGGTGGAGGGGCTGAAGGGACGTCGGACGTTCCGTTTCACGCCGGGGCTCAACATCCTGTGGGGTCGCAACGGCGTAGGCAAGTCGACGGTGCTGACGGCGCTCGCGCGCTACTTCCACTGCGAGCAGGGCGGCCGGTCGGTGGTGACGGGGCATTCGTCTCGCAAGCTGCGGCCGGACCTACTCAGCGACAGGTTCCTGAAGGGCGTGCAGGTCGAGCACGACGGGCAGTGCGTGTTCTACATCAACCCCGGCAACGCGGTGGGGCTGATGGGAGGGGCGTTCGACGATGACTTTTTCATGGAGGGCATCGGCAACACGATGGCCCACATCTCGGCGGGGCAGACGACGCTGATGCGTACCAACATGGTGATGAAGCACTTGGAGAAGGGGAAGGGCGTGCCGGAGATCGAGTACAAGTGGAACGTCGATGCCAAGACCAAGAAGGGCATCGAGGAGATGCTGGCACCGACGAGCGAGAAGGGTCCGGTGACGATCCTTTGCGACGAGCCTGACCGAAGCGTGGACTTGGACTTCGCCCGTCAGCTCTGGGACATCCTGCCGAGGGCTGCGGCGGGGAGGCAGATCATCGTGGCCACCCATCACGTCTTCGCCCTGAAGGTGGAGGGGGCGAACTTCATCGACATCGGGCCGAAGGACTACCGCGCCAAGTGCGAGGCGCTGGTGAAGGAGCTGGGGTCCTGATGGCGAGCTGCGAGCGGTGCTGGAGCGAGGCCGGCAGCAACGTCGAGAGGTACATGCGAATGGTGGAGACGCGTGACGCCCTGGGGCACCCATGCACGCCCGAGGAGCAAGCCGGTCCCTACGCGGACGAGTGCCCGAAGTGTGGTCGGAGGACGGTGCACCAACTCTGTCACATCTGCGTGTTGTGCGGCTGGACGTGGCCGCCGAAGTGTTGAGCCTTCGAGGAGCTGCCTGATGGATCACATTCTGGATGCCCAAGCCCACTACGACGAGCTGCCCGAGATGGAAGGCGAGACGCAGTTCGAGCTGGCCCTGTTGCTGTTGGAGGAGCTGACGCTGGACCCTGCGGTGGAGGGGCGCCTGCGGGACTTGCTGGAGGGCTGCATCGAAGAGCGCCGGAAGTTGGGGAAGCTCATCGACCGCATCGAGGCGGTGGTTCCCTACGTGACAGCGACCATCGGTCCGGGCTGCACCTTCCCTTCCAAGGAGCGGAAGGACTGGGTGGAAGCCCATCGAGGGAGGTGCTTCTCGTCTCATCGGCAGCTCGAACAGCTGGTGGGGGAGGCCCGCAAGGCGAAGCACTGGCTACAGACGGGCGAGGACACCCCCGTGGAGGCCCCTGAGAGGCCCCAGAATGGCTCGTAGCGGGCTGGAAGGTGTTGGGCTACCCTCAGAGGATTCGGCGCTTCTGGACCCCCTGGAGCGGCTGGAAGGGACAACCAACCCCCTTTGTGGGAGGGCGACGAGGATGGAGACGAGACTGACGGTGCTGGTGGTAGACGACGACCCACGGATTCGGAAGACGACGCGGCGCGTCTTGGAGATGGGGGGCTTCGCGGTGGTGGAGGCCGCGGATGGTGCGGAGGCGGTGGAGATCGTGAAGGCGAACGGGACCAGCTACGCGGGGGTGGTGCTGGACGTGGTGATGCCTGTGATGACGGGGCCGGAGGCGTTCGAGGTTCTACGCCGGGACCATCCTGAGCTGCCGGTGCTGTTCGTCTCGGGCAATCCGAGGGATTCCCTGGACCTGCTACTCGACCTCCCCAGGGTCGAGTTCATCGGCAAGCCCTACGAGAGAGATCACCTCGTGGGCGTGGCGCGGAGGCTGTTCGAATAGATCGTGGCCCTGTTCCACTACGGCTCCTCAACCCCTCCCGACGCGGCCTTCCCGCACATCGGTCTGGACCGCTTGGATCGCGATCCTAGGCTGGGTTCCGAGGCGATCCTCTCGCTTATCCACAGTCGATGCCCAACCTGTGGGAAAAGCCCGGTAAGTGCTGGATACGCAATGTGTTCTAGCTGCCGACGATCTCGTGCCGATCTTCAAGATCGTCTCCGAGAAGCCGCCCGGAGGGTGCGCGAGGTGCTGGAGGCGCAGAGGGGGTACGCGAGGTCGTTGGTGAGCCAAGCGGTGAAGGAAAAGATCGTGATCCGGCAGACGTGGTGCTCGTCCTGCGGCGAGGAGCCGGACGATCCGAGCACCATCGAGGCCCATCACGAGGACTACGACTCGCCGCTGGAGATCACCTGGCTTTGCAAGCCGTGCCATGGTCAGCGGCACTCGGTGATGGCGATCGAAGAGGGCCGGAGCCTCGGGTTGGAGGTGCAGGGTCACGCGGTGGCGCTGTACGGCGAGGAAGTGACGGGGATCATCCGGAAGTGGTGAGTGATGGCGGCAGATCGAGACATCGAGGTGATCGAAGACCTGGATTGGGTTGACGAGTTGGGCGGTCAGTACTGGATATACCGTTGCGTTGGCCCTCGCGGTCGGCCCTTCGTTCTGTTTCGAGAGCACAGCATTCCGCTGTCGGACGCCGAGGAGCTGTTGCGGGGGGAGATGCGGAAGCACGCCCCGTGAGGACGCTGGAAGAGGAAGGAAGGGACGATGCAGTTGATGAAGGTGAAGCTGGTGGGGCCGAGTGAGACGATCTTGGAGCTGCTGCGGACGGAGGATGGCGTCGTGCTCCAACACCGCCAGGGCGGCGAGGTGGTGAGGGCAATCCCAGTCGAGCAAAGGCTGGTGTGGACCCTCGCGGCGGAGCTTCTGGGGGTGCTGGGGTTCCCGCACAGCTTGGTGTCGTGGTTGGAGTCGTGGCTGGACGAAGCGGCTGTTCGAGCAGAGGGGTCCAGAAGCCTGGAGCGCTACCCATGGGGGTGGCACCCGGACGATGAGCGGAGGTCCTGATGGCCGAGGTGGTCCACTACTTCGAGGTCTTCGACAGGATCAAGGTGTCCGGAGAGCAGATCACGATGGATGCCGAGGTCCGCGTGCTCTGTGGTGCCAAGGACGGAGAGGCCGACAACCGGGCACACGAGGTGACGTGTCCGAGGTGTTTGGAGAAGCTGCCGCAGCGGTGACGGTGATCGGCTGAAGTGGTAGGATGGCCGGGCTATGACGCGACGGCTGACGAGATTGATCACCGAGGCCCGAAACCTGACCGAAGCCGGCAAGGAGTGGTGGCAGGACACGACCTGGGATGACCGGACGGAGATGCCTCTCGGGTTCGAGGTGCTGAAGCAAGCCGGACCCTTCAGCGACACCGAGGTGGGCGCCGTGTACCTCGGCAAGAGCGGCAAGGACGAAGGGCCGGTGAGCTACAGCGTGGCCGCCAAGGTCTCGCCGGTGAAGGGCAAGCCGAAGAAGCTGACGATGGCCGAGCTGGAGAAGATCGTCCGCGCCGGCATCGTGAAGCCTCACGGGGAGTGGGGCTACTACAAGATGACGATCAACCGTCCCAAGCGGCGGCGTCGGTAGCAACAGGGAGGGCTCTTGCCCCGCCACTACCCACCCCGCAAGCGTCGGGAGCCCGAGCTGCCGTTTCCGACCGAGAGCGACGTGTTCTGGATCTTCTTTTGGATCATGCTGCCGCTGCTCATCCTGGAGTACTGGTGGTGCTCGCAGACCCCGGCGCCCGAGCCCCAACCCGTGCCGGCCGTGACCACAACCTCCCGGACGACCTGAGATGGATCCCACCTACCCGGAGACGTGCCCCACCTGCGGCGAGCCCTACCGCAAGGGGGTGATCACGGTGTGCTCCAACGCCTTCCACTGCTGCCGGGACTGCTTCTGGTCCGAAGGCCGGCGCCTGAAGCTCTGCCCCGAGTGTGCTGAGGCCGAACGACGCTGGAAGGAGCAGTGGCTGCGCCGCACCAAGCGCACGAGACGCCGAGGCACCTAGCTGCTCCACCATCCGGTCATCTTCCTTCCCGGAGGGAGGTCCGAGAGGAGCTGGGGTTTCTCATCGGCGTCGACCAGCTGCACGATGAGCCCACATTCCACGATGCGCGCCTGGACGAAGTCGGTGTTGCCCCGCTCCATGACGGCCCGCAGCTTCCGAAGCTCCTGGCACTCGACGTTCAGCTTGCACCGCGGCCAAGGCCGGGGGCACTCGTACCGTACTCCCATGACCAACACGCCCCCAGGGCTCCCGAGAGACGCGAAGTGTTCGAGCAACCGGTCCACGGAGCGGTCCTTCCCTCGTCTTTCAGTCCTTGGGGCCTGACTCAGAGGATCGAGCCTCTGGAGGCATCAGCAGCTCGGCGCCGGTCCGGAGTTCGGCGATGGAGACGCCTGTCTTCCGGGAGACGGCCAAGAGCAGCAGGGAGAAGCCTGGGTCGGAGTCGGCGCCGGCATCGCTCCACTGGTGGGGGAGGAGCCAAGCGCGCAGGGCGCCTTCATGTCCGAAGCCCTGGTCTTCGAGGAAGCGCATGAGGGCGGAGACCCGTTGGGCACCCACGCCACGTTGGGAGGGTGGGGGTTCGGAGGGGAAGGTGGACGGCCACGAGTCGGGGGGAGGTTCGGAGTCGCCGGAGTCGGAAGCGGCCCCAGCGTCGGTCCTACGAGCGGCCCCACCCTCAGATGAAGAGACGTAGGAGTAGCGGCCGTCCACGATACCCTTCCCAGGGTCTGAGGAAGAGGGGGGAGGGGGAACGGAAGAGTCACGCGTGCTGCTGTCGTCCCCGCTGTCGTCGGAAGGTGGAGGAGACATAGCCATCCTGGGAGGTGGAGGTGGCGAGGACGAGTTCGGTGGGGTCATGCAGATACCGTAGGGTAGGAGTTGGGGTTACGTCGAGCGTGGGGATGAGGGGGAGTGGGGTGTTTTTGGGGTGGTGTGGTTGAGGGGTCGAAGGAGGCCCCCTTCGTGGAGGTGGAGGGGCCTTGGAACGAGATCAAAGCCAGGGGGAGGGTGGGGAAAGAGTGGGGAGGGTGTGGGGAGGAGAGAGCGTCGATATGGACCAGGCATTAAGATCGAGTGGTCGGTAGATCACAGGGGATCGAGGTGGGATCGAAGTGGAAGCACTCCAGATAGCAGATAGACCTCCAGA
>Ga0180438_10000573_pt1 | contig 69682 bp, 66 predicted proteins | sample SS_ome_12_FD_132455 | JGI IMG/M metagenome (GOLD analysis project Ga0180438, IMG submission 132455) | Hypersaline lake sediment archaeal communities from the Salton Sea, California, USA - SS_3_D_2 metaG | ecosystem: Environmental > Aquatic > Non-marine Saline and Alkaline > Hypersaline >...
AAAGAAATATGAATGGATTTCGCATCCATGGATGTTTTCAGAGCCTTCACGTGCCGATCATTTAGAATCCTGGCGCGAAGATTGGGCAAATCTTCTTTTAGACTGGGCAAAATATTTTACAAAGCATATCGTAAGTTTAATGGAGCTCAAGGATCAATATCCTTGGTATAACTGCGATATAAAGCGAAGCCTCTCAGAAGAGGACGTAAGGTCCATTATGGAATTTTTAATTGCACGAAATCTTGCAAAATGGGTCAGCAAAGAAGAAACACGACTTCGGATTTACTGGCGAAGCCTGGAAGCTTGGTCCGATATCATTTACGAGTGGATACTAGAAGCTTGGGCCCAAGATTCCTGGGTAATAACCCTAATTGATCTTGTGAGAGCGAAGCAGTCATTCAGTACCATCCCACCTAAGGAACTCAATGAGATTATGAGAATCATGGTTAAGAAGGGATATGCAACAAAGGTCGATGAAAAAGCTATTGAAATCAGTTTCTGAAAGAAACAATCTGTTATATCAAGAGTTTCCCGCAAATTGAAAGAAAAAGGCTTTGATTTAAATTAACATATAATAGAACCCTTCAAATATTCTATCAATTGCTTGTTTGGTGATTTTTTGTATTTTAATTCCAAATTCCAGACGTTCGGTATTGCGTTTCTGATAGTCTGTACGATCATTTGTCCTTTTCAAACTCAACAGTTACAGGCATTAAATCAACCTGATCTGGAATTTGATACAGGCGTAACATTTAAGCATCTTGAAGAATATGATCAGTTAGCGCCTCTTCTCCCTGGAAGTGAGAATAGCAAAGAATTTTTAGAATATGCAAAAAAGACATTGGAAAATTCGTTATGGAGTGTAGAGATTCAAAGTTGGGAACATACGAACCGCATCACACTCAATAATTTAATCGCCAAAAAATCTAACCAAAATGATAATTCCAAGGGAATCATAGTTCTAGGAGCACATTATGATGCCAGAGCGTGGGCTGATAAGGATCCCGATAGAAATAAACGCAAAGATCCGGTTCCAGGAATAAATGACGGTGGGTCCGGAGTCGTGGTTTTGTTAGAACTGGCAAGAATCCTATCTATCCCAGAAGGATATGAAGTTTGGATAGTTCTATTCGACGCAGAAGACCAAGGAGGCATTTCTGGTTGGAAAGGTGGACAGAGTGGGTGGATTATTGGAAGCACTTATTTTGTCAAAAGTCTCTCTGATTCAGATAAAAATCGAATGAAATTAGCGGTGATTTTAGATATCGTGGGAGATTACAATTTGAATTTGCACAAAGAAAGATCTTCTGATGACCAGCAAACAAATAGGATTTGGGAATTGGCAAATAAACTCGGATACGGCGAGAATTTTTTAGACCAGACAGGTTCGTCGATAATAGATGACCATCGACCCTTCATCGACGCTGGAATTCCAGCCGTGGATATAATCCAACAAAGAAGTAAGGATGGATACAATTTCTTCAGATGGCACCATACAACAAATGATACTATAGAAAATGTAGACAGCGAAAGTCTAAGCAAAGTTGGGCGCATAATGGAGTACTATTTAGAGACACTTGAACTGGATCCTATGTCATCTAATTTGATTCTGTCATTTCTGATTATAAGTGGCGTAATGGTTCTTCTCGTGACTCTATTCTTTGTTTTTAGAAAAAAATTGTTCAAGAAATTATCTATTTAGATTATGATATGCGTCTTTATTCTTTCGATTTGCTATTTTTAAGGTGGAGCTTCACAGACAAATTGTTCATAAGGTCTGAGGAATTTTACGATCTCAACGCTAATAAGTGCGGTTGAACTGAGGAGAATGATGAGTACCCAGTCCATCAGGGATAAAGGCACTGTGTGAAAGACTGGTTGGAGAAATGGAACGTACACAACTACTATTTGTAGAGCAATGGAAGAGACTACTGCAATAACAAGCCATTTGTTCGTGAGTGGTCCAATCTTAAAAAGAGAATATTTCTCAGAGCGAGCTGCAAAGGCACTCCATAGTTCGAACGCTACTACAAGACTGAATATCATAGTTCTTGCGTATTCGACTGAAGCACCTGTATTGATAATCCACCAATATAGAGGCAAAGTAGTAGCAACCATCAGTGTCGCCATCCCCACAATAAACAGCCGTATCCTCGTATCAAATACGCTTTCATTGAGATCTCTTGGTGGGCGTTCTAATATATCTGGTTCTTTTGGGTCAACGCCTAAGGCGACAGCAGGGAAGCCATCCGTGACTAAGTTAATCCATAAGATTTGAATTGCCAACAATGGAATTGGAAGTGCCAAGAAGCTTGCAGCTATGAAAAGTAGAAGAATTTCGCCAACATTGCCTCGTAAAAGATATGAAAGATATTTTTTTATATTATCGAAAATTCCCCTTCCTTCTTCCACAGCAGCTACAATTGTCGCAAAATTATCATCCGTGAGAATCATATCACTGGCTTCTTTAGCCACATCTGTGCCCGTAATTCCCATGGCTATGCCAATATCTGCCCTTTTCAGAGCAGGGGCATCGTTAATTCCATCACCCGTCATGGCGGTGATATGACCTTTCTCCCTCCATGCGTTGACTATTTTATTCTTATTTTCAGGTGACACACGCGCATAAACAGAGACTTTCTCAACAATTTCATTAAACTCTTCGTCATTCATCTGTTCAAGTTCTTTTCCTGTAAGAACTAAATCTCCTTCCTCAAGAATACCGATTTCTTTTGCAATTGTTGTCGCGGTGAGTTTTTGGTCTCCAGTAATCATGATAGTTCGAATGCATGCAGACTTCGTTTTCTCTACCGCACGAATAACTTCTTCTCTTGGAGGGTCAATCATACCCTCTAGGCCAACGAACACTAAGTCATTTAAAACAGTCTCCTCAGTAAGTTCCATTTTGGTATCTTGAATTTCACGATAAGCCATTCCTAAAACGCGAAGGGCATGAGCACCCATATCTAAATTAATGCTACTGATTTCTTCTCTTTTCTCATTAGTTAAGGGAATAATTTTGTCGTCCTCAAGAATGTTCTTACAAAGATACAATATGGTCTCAGGTGCTCCCTTTACACCAACAAATAGTGTTTCATGATTTGTTGCATGAACGGTTGCCATAAATTTGGTTTCTGATGTGAAAGGGATTTCCCATATCCTCGGATTCTCTTCTTTTAGTTCTTCATGGATAATACCAGCCTTTGCTGCTGCAACAATCAAAGAACCTTCTGTTGGATCTCCAAATAACTCTAAGTCATCAGTTGAGGGATTTTTCTCTTTCATTGAAGCATTGATCTGAAAATGGGCATCATTACACAAAGCTCCAACTTGAAGGAGGAGTCTTAAATTGGGATCTTTTAGCGGATCAACAGTTGTTCCTTTAAGGAAAAACTCGCCTTTTGGAGCGTAGCCAGAACCGGTAACATCTATAATTTTTGAATTCGTATACAATTTGGAAACGGTCATTTCGTTCTTTGTGAGGGTCCCCGTTTTATCAGTACAAATTACGGACGTGCTGCCTAAGGTTTCAACGACAGGTAATCTTCTTACAATTGAGTTCCTTTTTGCCATTCTCTGTACGCCAACGGTCAGTGCTATAACTACAACTGCTGGAAGAGCTTCAGGAACCCCTGCTACAGCTATGCTAACACTCCAAAGAAACAGTTCTACTAGAAAAGGCTGTGTAATGGCAGGTGCACGAATTAATCCAGTCAATGCAACAATCGCGGCTGCGATAATGCAGCCAACACCAAGCCATTTGCCTACAACATTTAACCGTTTTTGTAATGGTGTTAATTCATCTTCTGCTGTTTGAATCAGTTGAGCTATTTTACCTAGTTCTGTAGTCATTCCTGTAGCAATGACCATGCCTTTTCCTCGTCCGTATGCAACAGTAGTGCCAGAATATGCCATATTTTTACGATCTGCAAGCAAAGCATCCGTTTCAAGAGGTTGAACAATTTTCTGAACAGGAACAGACTCTCCAGTAAGTGATGCTTCTTCTATTGTGAGATTAATAGCTTCTATTAAGCGTACATCAGCAGGAACTTTATTACCCATTTCAAGAAGAACAATATCACCAGGTACTAATTCTCTTGAAGGGATTCTCATCTCGATTCCATTTCTAAAAACCAATGCTTCTGGTGCTGCAATCTGTTTCAATGCTTCAATTGCTTTCTCAGCACGGTATTCTTGTACAAACCCTAAAATTGCGTTGGCAAAAACAATCACAAAAATCGCTATAGATTCAAAAATCTCTCCTCCAAAGAAAATTGAAGAAACAAATGAAATAACTACAGCGGCGACTAAGATCAAAACAAGAAATGATTTGAACTGCGATAAAAAGAGTTTGAGAAGACTTGTTTTTTCAGCTTCTTGGATCTCATTTAGTCCATATTTTTCAAGGCGTATCTTTGCCTCATTATCACTGATACCGTCATCTTTTGATCCTAAAGTATGATAAGTATCTTCTACGGTCATCAAATGAAATTTCTTCTCAGTTAACATATCATCCACTTTTTTCACCGCGTATATTAGCAACAGTCTCGTTTATACAGCAGACAATAATCCTTCATCAGTTTTCAGATAGTTGTCATTTTTTAATACTATAGTCGGGGTATTTAGGTTTGTCAGATTAGTGCATTTCGAAGGGGACTCATTAAAAGAATATCCTACTCTATCTTATTTAAAACATTATAAAAAGCATAGATGCCTGTCGGTGTAAAAAAAGGTTAAATTAATTACGATGAACTTCCGCCTAAACCAGGAAAATAATATCGTGTGCCCCTTGCGTAGCTTGAATCGAGTCGAGCTATACCGCCGTCCTTAAAAGCTTTAAGAACTCTTTCAGATCGCTCTTTAGGCCATCCTTTTTCCATCATGATCTCTTCGAGAGTGGTCCAACCCTTGGTGCTGGCCAGTTCAAGTACTTCGTTCTGGTCGCTACTCAAGCCCATAGGAACGAATTCAACAAGTTTTACGTCTGATGATTTAAGTTCAAACACATTTACGAGATCTGCCTTTTCCAAACGCTTTATCGCACGATTTATATCATCGGGGCTTATAGTAACTCCTGGGGTTTCCTTATTTACCAACAAAACAATCTCTGCAAGGCTCATAATGCCTCCAGAGGTCTCTTTATGTTTTTGAAGGATATCAAGGGCTTCAAGCCCAAGTTTGTCAAAAAAACCTCCCTTACCAAATAGTCTAGGTTTACCTTTTTCTTCATAAACGCCTATTTCTAAAGGTAATCCCAATTCTGCACGCATACGTACTACTTTCTCACGATACGAAGGTATAGTTTTCAATTCTTTTTGATATTTCTTCTCAAACTTTTTTAGTTCACCCCGTAGTTCTTTTAAAGACGTAAGCATCTTGTCCAGGTCTTCCATCAGGAGCATCGTGCCTTTTTTCTTCAATTCTCTATTTAATTCTAATTTTTTTTCGATATCATGTAAGCCCATGCTCTGACACCTCAAACACGAAAGATTATTCTCTTAAACGTCTACGAAAATCATTTAGCCAACGGACAGCATTATATTCCAAATTTTTAGCCATTTCTTCATCTATTATTTTATCAGGAGACTCTTGCTTAAGATTATCCCGCCATCGCTCGATTTCTACATATGCCCAATAGTCCTTACCGAATCCTGGGAAATTCTCAAGTAGCAGGAGTATGTCATCAAGGTTAGGAACAATAAGGTCAATCCTAGCAACACTTCGGAGTTTTGCAAGATCAATCAGTTCTATCAAATCGGCTACTACATCTGCTGTCTTAGCAGCTATATTGGAAACAGAGACGAAAGAAGGACCTATTGTTTCGATGGAACCTTCACCAGAGGTGGGCATAGAAGGTATATCGCCCTCAGCAACACGTAATCGTTCTGCTCCATAAGGGAATTTTTCAATAATCTGCTCCTTTTTTATGAATTTGTCCAGACTGAAATCCAGTGTGTCCAGTTTTATACGTGCTTTAAATGCGTCTCTCATCAGAGATCTCAATTGGCGTTTATAGAGGGTAGGATCTAAATCTCCCTCAATGAGACTTTTGGTGAGTGTATCTAACGTTGCAATCGTTGCAAATAGTTCGGCTTCAAGTTCTACCTGATCTTTTTCGCGTGCCATGCAGAATCCTCCATTAGATTTCGCTCATGTCTTATTCTATTTTTTTGATTCCTCTATTTTCTTGTTAAGGAGATAGAGTTCTTTAGAATACCGTTTATAGAGTTTGCTATATTCAACTGCTGCAATTTCTCCTTCTCTGAACTTCTCCTCCAAATTTTCAATAAGATCAACAACTGCAATCTTTTCGCTCTCTATGTCCATCTGCAGAGTTTCGGTAGTTGCAGAGGTATGAATTACTTCTTCTTTACGAACTTCCCCGGTTTCAGGAAGGTTATGAACGGTCATTCTTGCTTTTAATCGTACGAGTTCATCATCTTTGTTCATAATAACTCCCTGAAGTCGTTCGACCTCACTTTCTAGGACATCTGACTGTCGTTTGAATTTTTCTGTTTCTTCTACTAGTTTAGTAGAAGGTGGGGGTGGTCTTACACCTACCGGAACAAGGGGAGCTCTAGCAAATAAACCTTTGAATGAATTGACTGCGTGATAAATATGAAAATCACCACGCCAACCGCGGTCCAGTATCTTCATACTCAATTTTCCTTGCGCATTTACGTTGGGATGCTTAACATTTCTTATCCAGACGTCTGGAGGTTTTCTTGGAAACTCGTAAGGGATATAAATATCAATTTCAAATTTTGAGCCAATATACGATCCACGGCCAGGCAAAAAGCCTTTCCAGTGTCGCAGATTACCGTTAACTGGACTAAACTCCTTTGCACGTTGATACATCAACTGTGCTTCTCGGGCTAATATAAAATCAGCATTGATCACTAAATTAACCTCCTAACGAAATTTCAGAAGTTTTGCGATGATTAATAAGGTTTCATATTATTAATTCACCCAATACTACATTAATGTTATCTTTACAACAATCTGTTTTCACTTTATCATGGAATAAATTGGCGTTTGTCAATTTTGCAGTTTTTTAACCATAGCTTAATGCTTTGATGCATATTAAATCCCCCTAACAAAATCTAAAAGAGAAATAATTTTATTTATCATAGTGTCAATACTTACTTATTCACAATACTATTATTCACAACTAAAGCAATTTTGTTCACAAAATAAATCATGTTAATTTAGCTTCACGAAAAAACAGGGTGTCAATCTTGTCAAAAAAGAAAAAAGACGATGACATTAATGAACAACTTAATTCAATCAATGATTCTTTGGAAGAAATAAAATTTAATCTTGTACAGCTTTTAGGCAACGCCCCTAAGCAAGAAACAAAAGTAAAGTTAGATATCGGGCCTATTAAAGAATTAATTGACTCAATGGCTGCTGAAATGGCACACGAAAATACACTGATTGAAATCCTTGAAAAGGTTGAGAGTGTTAATGTACCAACTCAAGCAGAATCAAGCGGTGTTTCTTCAGAAGTTATTAATGAAATTAAAACGGCTTTAGAGGCTTTTGCTAATCGAACAGATGGCCAAACACCTGATATCAGCCCATTATCAGAAAAATTGGAGGGATTTGCGCGACAAGAGACTGTAGAAGCTATACAACTTGAACTCATGAAATTTCCAGGAAATGAAATTATTAAAGAAATTCGTGAAGGCATAAAAAAAGCAACAGGTTTTGATGAAATAGAAACGATAACAACAACCATTTCTAATAAAATTGATGATAATCTCTCTAAAATAAATGTGACTATGCAAAATGTTGAGTCTCGTCTTAATCGACTGGATGAGTTTGTTGAATTCGCTGCAACCCTCCCAGAAACCTTTGGAAATCTTCAGAGCGACGTAAGGGAACTACTTGAAACTGATAAACAAGATCTTTATGAAAGAGATGAAAAAGCAAGAATCGAAATTGAAAGAGCGACGGATCTTCTTCAAACGGGCGTTAGTCTGATGGATATGCAACCAACAGTCGAAGAAATAAGAAAATTTGTAGAAAGTTCTTTAGGCGAAAAAGAAGCTTTAACTAAATCTAGAGAAGAACTGTTATCGCTTTTGAAAGGTCTTTATGAAGAAATTGCGAAAATGAGAGAAGATATTCACGAGCTTCGTGCCGTTGAGTCCACTTTGGGCAGTGTAAAGAAGTTTTTTGATGCCTTTGTCGCCGAGACAGATGCCTATAAAGATTGGGAAGACAAAAAAGAACAGCCATGAAAGATTATTTCCATATTCCATGATAGGAAAAGCTATTTTTTCTATTTAGAAGAGAAAAGTTCGGTGTGTTATGATATATCAAATTGCTAAATGTTTTCTAAAACATCATACTCAACAGATGTGTAACTTGAGTCCTCTACCTGATAAAATCGAAAAATTGGGCGTTGTGGATCTATAACTAATGCTACTGCATTGGGAAATAATGCTTGGTATCTCCGTTGAGTGTCAATATCTGTGCTAGACATAAAACACCCCATTTTCGGGTGAGAGTGATACCAACCTACGATTTTTTCGTCTCTTTCAGCATACTTAGTTGCTGTTTCGACTAAGAACTCATCATGTAATGTCACATGAACATGTGTGGCGCTCTGTTGACCAGTTTCTAACCCATTAATGAGAAGTTCTTCGTCTTTCATTTTTCCTACAAGTATTCCACCTGATTCAGTTGAAACTTCAGAAGTACGCCTTATTGCCTTACAGAGCGTGCTATCAGAGATCTTTATGATCATCTTTAATCCCTATTGACATTTGCAGTTTTTTACTCTTCAAAGGTTACTACAATTCATTGAAAACAATCTCTAGTTATTTGGTCAATAAAAAACAGGAAATATTACACTAAATGTTTCCACCCTCAGTACGTGTAATGAGGTACACTTTATCGTAAGCCCCGACACCTGCTTCAGCAAGAACTTCATTATCCTGCAATTGCCTTCCTCTGAAAACCAGCAGTACAGTAGATGCAGGAATTTTCTTTTCTTTTGATACAATGCTTTTTACATCATTTACAGTTGACGTTTCGGGCACATCTACGTCTACCACTCCACCACCGATAGCGCTTACTACTCGAACAATCATATTTTTACGATACCTCCATGAAAGAATATAACTTAAGAGAAATAATGAACAGCTTCCTTATTTTTTCTTTCGTTTATTTTATGGCTTCACATTCAAAATGGTTCTTTCAGAAATTTCTCGCCGGCAAAAGGGACATACTTTCCGGATTCTCATCCATTCAAATAAATGCTTTTTATGAGCTTTAATTCCACAATAAGGGCATTTAACGATCTCTGCGTTATCTGAACGCTTTATAGGTAATTTACAGACCATGCAAAATTCTTCTTCGGTCCAATCGTAAGATCCTACAAATTTTGTTTCTAAGACTAAATAATTACCGTCAAAAACACTCGTTGAATGGTCGATATTGTTTGAGATCGTGTCAAATGTTGTTGTAATGTAAATACCATCGCCTTGAAAATCTTCTTCGTCATCTTCAGGCTTCTCGGTTATTATTAGTTCAATGTAATGAGGAGGCTCTACCATTTTCTATCTCTCTTTCATTAGATATTCCAAAGAAAATAACATTTCAGCATAACTTATAATGCAAGAATTCTTAATAATTAATGAGTAATTACAATCATTAATCTTGCTACTTTTTAATTGGTCTCTCAGAGAATAAAGACAATGAGGTAAGAACATGACTTCATCTAATAATAAACTAAAATTAACCCTTGAGACAATAAATACACCAAAGGGTAAAATTCCTACAGCCTCTGGAATTCATAATGTTCTTGAGGCATTAATAGAATATTTCAAAGTAGAAACTGCCGACTCGATTCAGACTTTACGTGACACAATTTTACAACAAATGGGAGTTCTAATTAAACAAGAAGTTGAAAACCTAACAACAGAGGTTCTTGAAACCATCCAAACGGATTTAATGTCTTTTAGAGAATTATTTACAGAACAGTCTACCTCTATTGAATTGCTGGAGCGATCCCTCAATGAGATAAAAACGCAATTGAGTAATAATTATTCTACAAATACCGATTCGTTTTCAGGTCTCCTTCAAAAAATGAAGGAATTGGAAGATTCCGTTGAAATACTTGATCTGAAATTCAAAAACTTTGCATCTAAACTGGCTGAAACACTAAGGACAATTACAGGGATTCGTGAGTAGATTTGTTTAAAAGAGTCGGTATGATTTAAAACGTTAAATATAACCATTCTATTATAATAGAATTAGAAAAAAGTGAAAGAACAAAAAAAGAATTGGTTCTTTCTTTTTAGTTATTTTCTTAAGTTGCGATTGTATCCGTTATCAATAACCTTGTAATTGTTAGATTACAGTGTTGGTTTAAGCCTCCGTAACACGCCTGCTCTCCGTGTGTATAGAAACCTACTATTGGTACTCCTTTTGTTAATTTCTTAATCTCTTCGTATTCTCCATCGAGTTTGTTTACTTTCGATAGATAGATTTTCCGGCCTACACAGTTAAAGTCGAACATCATAACAGGCTTAAATTTCGAGTATTTGTTAAATAGGTCTTTAGCTGAAGCTTTTGATCTATCAGTTAAGGTATCAGGTGTACCTTCCAATACTTCAAGACCTGTGCCTTCTGGTACATAAGCCCAAAAAGTCAAGCCTAAATCGTCCTCGACACTGTGGACATCTCGTGTCCATATACGTCCCTGTGGATCTTTGATTCCAGTTGGATATCCTGTTCCTCCGATCCCAGATGAACCACCAAAAGTCACGAACGGGTAATATTGCTTTAGAGTGTCAACCGACACATCGCTGCCTTTTAACGCTGATATTTGTTCTGCATACCACTCGGCTGCGGGTCTATTATCAATAGAATAGACTTTATGCCATAGCGTAGTTTTTCGGTCCTCAGGTGGGTTTGCTTTTGTTACTAATCCAACTTTGCCTGTTGATTTCCAACCATGCCCAGAATCAACAACTGTGACCATATCTGAAGACATTAATCCTAAAACAACGGCATCAGTATAGGCTTTCCCATTGGCGAATACATAAGGTGGGTTCTCAGTTAACGCGTTGCCGGCGGTCCCTCCGACGACTGGTATGTTGCCAACTTCTTGTTGAAGTCCTCGGATAATTCCTTCTTCGCCTCCTGTCGAGCCGTGCATAATAATATAGTTTGCGCCTTCTTTCATTGCTCCTCCTTTAGCTGTTAAAGATTCTAAAGCCATGTTAATAGCGGTTTTTCCGGCACCTTCATCATCTTGACACACACCTGAACTTACTCCAACTCCAAATTTTATACAAGGACTACTTATTGCTGCAACCACGATACTATCCTCAAATAATCCAGCAGAAGTGATTTCTCCAGAAGTTGTACAACCAAGCCAAGGACCTGGAATAGCTGCACTTACACCTGCAGCGACATCTTTTGGATTATGTTCATACGCAGAATAGACAAGCGCTACACTAAAATTTTCAGTACCCACACGTTTTAATGCTTCAGCTGCGGCATCTTTAGCCAAGTCAAAAGCCGAAACACCATCGGTAGTTCTTCGATAAGCGAATCCTGCTTGTACATTCGCTCCAACTACAGCCCCTTCAGCTGCCTCAGGAGTTTCTTTAATTTCTCTCGATTTGAAGAATTTCCTTATTCTTTCAAACATTCCCATCACTTACACTTCCCTTTTTTCCTTATTTTTTTATTTTCTATAAAAATATAATAGTGTTAGAACAAAGCCAAAGTCAATCGGGTTTATTTTAGTTAATCTTTGGCTCTTATTTTACACCTCCTTCGCAGTGTTACTCTATATTAATTATCAGAAAACCAACCTATATTTATTTTGGTATATTTGTGAAATTCTCAAAAAATCATATGAATAGAAGTTGCTTTAAAAAAAGTCAAAATATATCCACCAGTTTATACAAAAACCACAGCACATCAATATTTATTGAAGAGATAGAGGACTAAGAATGAAGAGCGTAAAATTTTAATCGTATAAGCCGCATAAATCATTTCTTATTTTTATAATGTCTCCGCAAGAAGACCTCCCCAACGTGTTGGGGGGGATAAATTGCGTGTTTTTACGGGTTTTACTTTCAGGGTAGTGTCTCCCAGTTTAAATAGTTGTTTGCCGATACTAACTATCGTGAGTGATATGACGCTCAAGGGAACAGAGGGAGACCTGCGATGAAACGCACGTACCAATTTCGCCTGTATCCCACCCCACCACACCACAACAGACTACGTTAACTTAATGGCTTACTACTTGCCGTCTGTTGTATAATAACTCACTTGCTGAGCTTAGAGATGCATGGACAACCGAACAACGATCGGTTACCTATACCGAGCAAGCCAACCAACTAAAAGACGCTAAAAAGACCAATCTATTTTTGAAGGCGGTGCATTCGCAGGTACTCCAAGACGTGCTGAGACGACTGGATAAGACCTTCCAGAACTTCTTTCGGCGCCTTAACAAGGGGGAAAAGGCTGGTTATCCACGCTTTAAAGGGAAATACCGCTATGACTCCTTTATCTACCTGCAAAGCGGTTTTGTTCTTGAAGAGAAGACACTCCGGCTCTCGAAAATTGGGCGTATCACGATTAAACTCCACCGACCTATCCCCGCTGAAGGCGAGATCAAGACCTGTACCATCACACGCGATGTTGACCACTGGTATGTTTGTTTTTCAGTCGAACTGCCTAATCCTAATCCTGGGTCTCAGAGAGAGTTACAGAAGGCGATAGGAGTGGATGTTGGGCTGAAGAGGTTGTTAACATTACATACTGGCGACACCATAACTAACCCCCGTTGGTTGAGACATTCGGAGAAGCAATTAGCCAAAGTGCAACGAAGGAAAGACAGGAAGCTTAAGGGCTCACATAACCGTTACAAGCAGAACAAAAAGGTAGCAAAGGTACACCGGAAGATTGGCAATCAACGCAAGGACTTTCATCACAAACTCAGCAGGAAACTTGTCGATAGTTATGACCTGATCGTGTATGAGCAGCTTACCATTACCGACATGGTGAAGAACCACCGTCTCGCCAAGTCGATTAGTGACGCCGGCTGGGGGCAACTCATGCGTTTTAACGAGTACAAAGCGGAGGAAGCTGGTACTCTGGTAGAATATGTGAGCGCATATAATACCACACAACTGTGTAGTAGGTGTGGGAAGCTGGTGCCGAAAACACTGGCCAACCGCATCCACAGGTGTCCGTACTGTGGGCTGGTGTTAGCGAGAGACCATAACTCGGCAATCACGGTGTTACACCGATCAACCTACTATTTGGAATCACACTCATCATCATTATCATCAGGGCAGGAACTGTCCGTAGAGCCTGGTTGACATGTCCCGTTGGGGAATGGATGATTCAGGAAGCCGCTCCTACTCGTAGGGTGGTAGTTCACAGGAAAGGAGATATAACTCAGATAATATCGTTTAAGTCACTTAGAGTGCAAAGGAGTTTATATCGAGTTATTTAGAAGAGGAAAAAAAGGAATTGTAAAGACTTATTTAGAAACACTGGGAGCGAATTTATCATGTAGTCAAGGTATCAGTTATCAATAAGCGCGTGGTGGTCAAATTGCAATGAAAATTGAGACCCGCATAACATGCCTGTTCTCCCATTGAATAAAAACCAACTAGTGGCGTCTCTTTTGTGTATTTTCGTATTTTGCTATACTCTTCTTCGAGCTTATTGACCTTGCCTAAGTACATTTTTCGTCCACAACAGTTATAATCGAACATAATGACCGGGTTAAATTTCTTGTATTTATTGAATAACTCTTTTACACTGGCTTCTGATCTGTCAATTAGGGTTTCGGGTGTACCTGTTAACACCTCAATGCCTGTCCCTTCTGGAATGTAACTCCAGAAGTCAATAGAGCCATCGGCGTTGATGCCATGAATATCTCTTGCCCATATTCGGCCTTGAGTGTCTTTCACACCGCATGGGGAACCTGTTCCTCCGAGCCCAGATGCTCCTCCAAATGTAACGAAAGGATAATACTGTTTTAGCGTATCTACAGTGATTTCACTGCCTTTTAGTTCACTTATTTTTTCAGCATACCACTCAGCCGCTGGACGATTGTCAATTGTGTAAACTATATGGGTTCCTGTTGTTCTCCGTATTTCTGGCGGATCAGTCTTGGTCACCAATCCTATTTTACCGGTAGGTTTCCATCCGTGACCGCTATCAATGGCAGTAACCACTTTTGAAGATACAAGTCCCACGACAGCTGCATTCGTATACGCTTTACCATTCGCGAACACATATGCAGGGTTTTCTGTTAATGCATTTCCAGCGGTACCACCTACCACTGGAATATTTCCGACTACCTCTTGAAGTCCCCTGATAACTCCCTCTTCTCCACCAACGGAGCCATGTACAAGCACAAAATTCTCTCCTTCTTTCATTGTTTTGCCCTTATTCTTTAAGGATTCCAAGGCCATTTCGATAGCTATCCGACCGGCTGCTTCGTCATCTTCACTAATTGATTGGCCAACGCCTACACCAACCTTTATGTGTGGAGAACTGATCACAGCAACCACAATACTATCTTCAAACAATCCTGCTGAAGTGATTTCTCCTACAGTAGTGCATCCAATCCAAGGGCCAGAAATAGCAGCTCCAATACCCGCAGCTACCTCTTTAGGAGGAAATTCGTACGCAGAGTAAACCATAGCTATACTAAAATCTTCCTGACCGACTTGTTTCAATGCTTCAGCCGCGGCTTCTTTCGCTAAATCGAAAGCTGACACGCCTTCAGTACCTCTTCGATAAGCGAAGCCAGCTCTTACGTTTTTTCCGAATACAACTCCTTCCGCAGGGATTTCAGTAACTTGCCTTGTTCTCAACTTTTGCCGTAATCTATTAAACATTCCCATTTTCTACACTCTCATATTTCGTTCATCATTTTCTTTTGATTTCATAAAATATCAAAACATAAGAACGGTGTTTTAATAAATCCAGTTTAACTTAAGCAATTTAAGACGCTTATATAACACCCTCTAAGTAACATACTGACTAGTGAAATACACATTCATATTTATTTTGGTAGAATTCGTAATGCCAAATTTCAAAAATTACAAAAAAAAGAGTTAGAATGAAATAATCTACAATATTTCTAAAAAATATATGTAACCTTCGCAATATATCATTCATTTATGAAAAGATTGATTTAATAGGAATTGCTTATCGGTCACATTGAATTAACTGATTGTTTTATGTTAAGAATCTACATATTTTGTGCTAAAATATGCCATTTAGAGACGAATATTGGACAATATTGTCATAATCCAGTAAAATTGGTAGAAACCATTGATGCAAAGTAATACTAACAAAAGTGATATTGTTCGCCTATTTCCGAATACATATAAATAATGCTAGAGCAAACATACAAACTATGACTCCTTCAAAACGGGCCAGTTTTGAAGTCTATTTCTCAGAAGATGGTCTAAGACAAGTTTCAAACCCTGTACGCATGAAAATATTAGAAATGTTACAAGAGAATTACGATGAAGGGCTTGAATTAAAAGATATTTACCTACTTTTTGAAAACAGTGGACAGAGAAAGTCTAAAAGCACACTCTGGGAGCATTTGAAGATACTTATTGACAAGAAACTTGTCATCGAAAGGTCACATCCCGATGATAAGAGAAGGAAATTGTTTATTTTAAACTCTAAATTTGTTGGAACGACTGAAATGCCTATGGCCGAAGTGAGTGAACAACTTTCGGTGATAATTCAGGAATCCATTGGAGATCCATTGACTTTTGCTAACGGACTTTTTTGTGCCGTTAGATTTGGTATAGAGGGTCTCACCAACTTTAACCTGTCACCTGTCCTCCGCGAAATCGGAAGGACAATAGGAAAAGAAATTGCTTCAACACTTCTAGGTGAAAATCTAGATGTAATTCTAAAAGATCTTTCAAAGTTCTGGGAACTGCATAAATTAGGACACGTAGAAGTTGTTTCAAAAGCCCCAATCACTTTAGTAGTCACTGAATGTTATGAGTGTAGCATGATGCCAAATGTTGGAAAATGCCTGTGCGCTCAAGACGAGGGCATTCTTGAAGCAGTTTTCGAAACAAAATTCAAGAAATCGTGTAAAGTTGAAGAGATCGAATGCTATGGAACAGGTCATTCTCATTGTAAATTTAATATTACTTTTCCTTTACTTTAGTAAATAATAGCCTTATGAGCTAAGAGGTGTTAAGAACATGGCAAGTGAAATCTTAGGAAAAGAAATTAAAGAAAAAGTTCAGGGAGACGTTCAATGGGATAAGGAAACCCTAGAAGCGTATTCTACCAATCAAAGCATGTATAGAGTGAAACCCATGCTAGTAACGTTTCCTAAAGATGAAGCAGATGTTATAAACATTATAAGAATCGCCAGAAAATATGATTGTCCTGTGACTCCCCGGTCTGGAGGAACAAGTTTAGCGGGAGCTTCTCTGAATACGGGCATAATTATTGATTTTAAACAATACATGAACCAAATTTTAGATTTTGTCGAAGAAGACGGACAGCATTATGTAATTTGTCAGCCAGGCGTTAATCACAAAGCATTACAAGAGTTCATTAAAGAAAAAGGTTATTTCTTGCCTCCTGATCCGTCGAGTGCCCCAATCTGCTGTATCGGAGGAAATGTTGCTACTAAATCAAGCGGTGCACATTCAGTTCGGTATGGTACTTTTGATGACTATGTTGAAATATTGGAATTCATAACGATCGATGGAATTCTTGTCAACACATCTAATGAAGAAACAATTCCTGAAAATATACAACATAGATTGCTACGATTAAAAGAGAAAATTTCTGCTGATGACGAAACATTAAGCTTTTACAAAAAACGCGAAGGAGTTAAGTCTTCGAGTGGATACAATTTACCTGCACTTATACGTTATAATAAAATTGGAGATATTCTTGCACACATACTTGTCTCTTCCGTAGGAACTTTGGGAGTTTTCACAAAGATTAAGCTTAAGGTCGAAGAAATTCCAGAAGGTGTAGCTACAAGTCTAATTTATTTCAGAAAACTTGACGAAGCTATGGATTCTGTGAATGATATCAAGAAGATCGGTGCGGCAGCTATAGAGTTATTGAACTACGAGAGCCTGAAAATGGTCAGGCACGAAAAACCGGAATTAGGTATACCTGAAGAAGAGGTTCACATGTTACTCATTGAATTTCAGGGCCTAGAACGGTTTGATCAGATAGAAAAACTTGAAAGAATGATCGTTGAAAAAGGATACGATATTTACAACGAGGTTATGACTGAAGTAGATGAAGAGAAACAACATAAACTATGGGCAGTACGTCACGCCATTTTACCGACCCTCATGAAATTTACTAAAGGAACTGACTTAAAAGCCCACGCACTTATTGAGGATATTGGCTTAAAAATTCAGTATCTTGCTCCATTTATAAGAGAAGCCACTAAAATCTTCCAAAAATACAATTTAATCGTTGGAATGTATGGGCATGTTGGAACGGGTACAATTCATCTACGTCCTCTAATTAATTTGAAGGATCCAAAACACATTGAGATGATACCTCATCTAGTGGATGATGTGTATGACTTACTGTTTAAATACGGAGGAACAATAACTAGCGAACATGGAATGGGAAGAAACAGGACAATGTACCTTGAAAAGGAATATGGGAGTACGATATATAATTACATGAAAGGCGTCAAGGTCATTTTTGACCCAAAGAATCTGCTAAATCCAAAAATGATGATTTGCGAGGACTGCAAGATCACCGACAACCTAAATATTATTTAAGTGACTCCATCTCCTACTTATTTGTGTTCTTAAAGTAACAATTTTTCGTTTTTTAGAGTTAGGAGGTTTTCTTATGATAGCACAAGTTGTTTTGACACCCTGGGAAAGTAAAAGACTTATTGCAAAAGGAGTTGCCCAACTGGATTCCGTTAAAAATGCCCTTGAAAATGGCATTGTTGCCATTGCAAGAGGAACTACTGATGCATATGTGTTTGAAGAACTGCTTGGCAAGCCTATTGATAAAGAGAATTTTGTAGCAGGAGCAATTGCTCCCGACAGGCTTTGCTTAATCGATTTTTCTAAAATCATATCAGAAGTCGCTTTTATCAGAGCTGAATTACAAGAAATAAAAACAAACGAAATCGTGAAAGAAATGAAAGCAGGCGATGTATTTATCAAAGGTGGGAATGCTGTGGATCTGTTCTTTAACACAGGTATTCTGATCGGTGCATCTCACGGAGGAACCATCGGTAACTCAATAGGGCAAATTATAGCAAAGGGAGTCGAGTTAATCTGCCCCGTTGGACTTGAAAAGCTCATAATGACTCCAGTTGATGAAGTTGCATCTTTAGCAGGAATTACTAGAGTGAATTATTCAACTGGTATGCCCTGTGGCTTGTTTGCTGTCACAACAGGTACGACAATTACCGAAATTCAAGCATTAGAATTGCTGACCGACGAAGAAGCTATTGAGGTAATTCACATGGCTTCGGGTGGAGTGATTGGAGCAGAAGGATCAGTAGTTTTACAAATCTCTGGAGATGATAGTGGAGTCAATGAACTTATTGAAATAGTCAAACAAATTAAGGGAGAACCGCCTCTTAAAGTCCCTGTACGTACTTGCCCTACATGCGATTGGCCTACTTGCCCTTGGAAAGGTACGGAACAACCATATTAGAAAAAGATTTGTAGAATACAATAAATACACGCTTTCTTTCTTTTCATTTCTATTTTTAATGAAAAGAATTCATAAGAAGAAATCTGAATTTATGAGAAAAAAAAGAAAGACTAACACTTTTTAATTGTACGATTAAAAAAAGAAAGATTAACTCTTTAGTTACGCATTGAAAAAGAGGTTTACATCATACCCCTTTGTTCTGGTTCTGATCCTTTAGTGCAGTAGTAGTCTTTAGTGAGGGACATTTTTGTGAAGACTGGGCATGTGGGACAAATACAGCCTTTCTCTTCAGTGATCATAGCATTCTTACCAATTAAGACGTTGCAATAAGCAATGGGCTCAGCACCTTCGACATATGTCGGGCAACTCTTACATATACACATTGAAAGAGCCATTTGTTTTCTCTTTTCCATTTCCTCAGGCGACATTTCCATAAGAGTTCACAACCTTACAATTTTTCTAAATTATAACAAACTATTGTGATATACAACTTAAAATCTATATGATTGTGACATAGCTGCTCATGCCCACTTAAAGGCTTATTCGGCGTTAAGACAGGGTACAGTACAACCCTTGCATTCAGTTGCATTTAACTGTGTAGACGGTTCGCCTTTAATACTCTGTACTAGTTGTAATGCGTTCTGTATTTTTTCATCGTCGCCTTCTGAGAAAAGAGTTATAGCACCTTCTGCGCCATTTACACCTCCAGCTCCGACGGGATAAACTGAAAGGTCGAATAGTTCTTTACAAGCTTCGACTTCTGTGATGACCTTGCCTCCAATTACTGGAAGTATTCCATAATGAAGACCTAATGGATAATCAATCTTCTTGATACCTAAATCTAAGGCGGCTAGTTCTGTAATAGGCAAGGGGATCAGTTTTTCCAATCCTACGGGCATGATTAAATGTGCACCTCTAGCTCTTACAGGACCCAAAAATGCGCCTGCAGTACCAGCAACGGGATTTGCTACCATAATTGCGGGTTGCCAAACATATTTGCCATTTTCAAAAGTTGAATAAAGTGCGTTTGCTCCCTTGATCACTACGTCTTCAGCTTTTAGTTCATTAATTGCATCAGCATAGCTCATCTCGATTTCTTGCCCTTTTTCGATCACAATAGGTGGGATACGTCCATTAGCAGGGGTAACACAGGTGCCCCGTTGCTTAATCAGACCTGCAGCAAAATACTTGCGATCGATTTTTTTCTGCAAAATCTCTTCTACAACATAGCCATTCGTTGAACCGCCGATGACAATAATTCTTCGTGCATTTTTAACTTCTGGAAGAGCCGCAACTCCTTTTCCAATTAATCTCTTTGATTCTGATGGTGTGCAAGTAAATGATAGTTTTTTGCTCATATATTTTCAACTCCTATAGTCGTTTTTTCAACTATCGTGAAAAATTACGTCACCTTAAGGTGTTTAGTAAATAAATATCTTTGCACAAATGAGCAAAAAGATATAATAATCAAGTTTAGTACACACAAGAAGTTTTGTTAGTTCTTTTATGCTTCAAAATAAATATGTATATAAGCAACAAGCGTATCCAGATTGCGTTTAGCCAACTGAAAGGGTGTAAATTTTGATTAGTAACGCTCAAATTGAACAAATTACCCAGAAACTTCGAGAAGAACTCGGCGAAGATCAAGTGTTTACAAAAACATTTCATAGAATGGCTTATAGCAGAGATTGGTCTCCCCGCGATGCAAAAGAAGCATATTTACCAGATATCGTTGTTAGACCTTTTTCTATTGATGAAGCGTCGAAAATGGTGAAAATAGCTAATGAGTACAAAATTCCAATCGTACCATACGCTGGTGGGACGGGGATGAGTGGGGCAAGTGTTCCAATTTACGGAGGAATCTCTGTCGATATGAAAGGATTGGATGAAGTGAAGGAAGTTGATGAAAAAAATATGACCGTAACTTGTGGTGCAGGTATCACGATTCTACGACTAAATGAGGTTCTTGAGGAAGCTGGATTATGGTTTCCACATGATCCTGAGAGTAAACCTGCCTCCACTATTGGCTCTGCCGTCGCCTGTAATAACGATGGTACCTTCGCCATTAAATATGGACGCACTCCTGACTTTCTACTTAATGCAGTAGTTGTAACTGGAACTGGTCAAATTCTCCGAATTGGACATAGAAAGGCACTTGTAAGCAGTTCAGGTCTAAAACTATTACCCCTCTTCATTGGATCTGAAGGCACGTTGGGTTTAGTTTGCGAGACAACACTCAGAATCTATCCTCTTCCCAAGACGCGACATGTAGCGGGTATATTGTTTAAGTCAATTAATGAGGCAATGAAAGCGCTTCAGAGATTATTGCAATCAGGATTAAGTGTTGAATCCGCTCATATCAATTGTGGACGTCGTCTTAATTTTTATACACATTCATTCCGATTGAAACACAACCGAGACCCTGATATCCCAGAATGGGCAGATGCAGTTCTCTTTATTTCGTTCAATGGTGACGAAAACGTAGTTGATTTCTCTAAAGACTACGCACTAAAAGTGACCAAAGAATTAGGTGGTGAACAACTTAAGGAGGAGGCGATGGTCGAATCTTGGTGGAATTCCAAGCATACTGGCAGCTTCATTCCGTTCAGACAAAAATGGCCAGATAGCCAACGGGACAAAAAATTTGGTGCTGCGGATCTAGGGCTTCCAGTAGGGCGTATCGAGGAAGGATACAAAAGATACTTAGAAATCGCGGAAAAGAATGGGCTTGATATTTTAGGTATGTGCGTTTATAATGAAAAGGCGAGTTGTATAAGCCCTTCTATTTCATTTGCAGTATGGGTGGACGATAAAGATCCAGAAAGTGTGCAAGGATGGTGGGATTACGTCAAAGAAATGAGTTACATGGCTGTTGACCTCGAAGGAACAATGAGCACCTATTGGGGAGACGGACAATTTCGTGTCGGGTACAATCGTTACGAACACGGTGATAGCCTTGATGTTATGATGCAAATAAAGAAAATCTTTGACCCTAACAACATAATGAATCCGGGCAAGAAGTTTTCCGTTGACGAAATTGACAAAATTACTGTTAAAATCGAAAAAAAATCAGAGGAATGAGAATGGAACTTGAGAAATACAAAGATGCAATTTATACCTGTAATCGCACAAGATGTGGTTTCTGCAGGGAAGAATGCCCTGTATTTAAAGAAAAGAAACTTGAAAGTTATGCCTGTCGTGGAAAAATGCTGATAGCCCGAGGTATGCTTGAAGGGATTATTCCAGAAAGCGAATATGAAGAAATCGCTGAAATTGTCAATACATGTAGTGTTTGTGGTTCCTGTGCTGCAAATTGTGCACTTGATAATGATGAGATTTTAGAGGCACTCCGGGCGGATTTGGTCAAAAAAGGGTATGCTGATGGGAATCATCTTATTGGGATAAATTCAATCATCGACAAAGAAAACCCATTCCAACTAGATCGAGAAGATAAAAGTGATTGGGCAGAAGAAATTGAATTTAACGCACAATCGCCTATTCTTTTTTACGCAGGCTGTACCGATTCATTGTTCTATCCTGAAAGACTCGCCAAAGCTGTCAAGACTTTAAAGAAACTCGGAATTGAAATGAACTATTTAGGTTCCGATGAACCGTGTTGTGGGGAACTTATGCATACCACAGGACATTGGAACAAGTTTAGGACTCAAATTGAGAAGACTGCTAAGGCCTTTAGAGATGCTGGTGTTAAGACTATCGTAACCCATTGCCCAGGCTGTCTGAGAACGTTAAGAGACAAATATTCAAAATTTTATGAGGAATTTGATTTTGAAGTCTTGCATGTTATTCAAATCATTGCTAAAAAGATCGAAAATGGAGAAATACAATTCAAGAAACCAGTAAACATGAAAATTACTTACCATGATCCTTGCCACTTAGGAAGACTCGCAGGGATCATCGACGAGCCACGTATCATACTAAATGCAATTCCTGGCATTGAATTAGTTGAAATGAATCATATAGGTTATCAGTCACATTGCTGTGGCGGAGGTGGCGGACTTATGGCAATTGATTACGAATTAGTTAGTAATATCACAGACAGACGTATTAAAGAAGCCGAAGAAACAGGGGCTGAGTACTTAGTCACAATTTGTCCAAGTTGTGAATTCAACTTTGACAAAGTTATTAGAAATTACAATATTAAACTCCTTGACCTGATTGACATAATTGACATGGCCATAGATTAAAAATCGATATTAAGAGAGTACACGGACAATTTGAGTATAATCTAGTTGATGCAAATAGAGGAGGATACCTTCATGAAATTTGGAGAACGAATTGAATTTCACGCTCACACGATCTTCAGCGACGGAGTACTTCTGCCAAGCGAATTAGTTCGTCTGGCTAAAGTCATGAATCATAAGGCGATTGCTATTACCGATCATGTAGATATATCCACTTTAGATCATGTATTACCGAGGATTGTTCAAGTCTCTGAAGAATTAATGAAATACTGGGATATCACTGTGGTTCCTGGTGCCGAATTGACAATGATACCAGCAGAAAGCATTCCTGAGCTGACTGATAAAGCTCGTGAATATGGAGCTAAACTTGTTTTAGTTCATGGTGAGACGCTGGCTGAACCTGTCGAAGAAGGTACAAATTTGGCCGCTGTTAATGCAGACATCGACATCTTAGCGCATCCCGGGCTAATTACAGAAGAGGTCTGCCAAGTTGCCTCAAATAATGGTGTTATTTTTGAATTAACGTCGCGTAGAGGGCATGCCCTCACAAATGGTATTGTTGCCAAACTTGCCATAGAAAATGGGGTAAAGCTAATTGTTTGTACAGACGCTCACGAACCAGGCGATTTAATTGACCAGGAAGTCGCTTGGAAAATAGCTGTTGGCGCAGGTCTTTCTAAGCAGCAAGCGCGTGAAGCACTAGAAATAACGCCTGAGCGTTTATTAAAAAGAATTATTTAGCTCAGTTTTTATACCTAGCAGCTAGATAGCAACTTGCTTTATCTAGTACTTATTTCGTCTATGATGCTTTTAGCTTGCGTCAACAAATTATGAAGCGATTTCATCGCAGATTCAACTTCAGTATTTGATGATTCTTTCAGAAGTGAATCAAGTTGCGACATTTGAAAAGTTGCCGCTGCAAGAACATCTTTGAATTTCAATAGAGGAGAATTAACTGCTGTATCAACTTTTGCAGGGGGTTCTGCTTTCATTTCAACAACAGGAGGAGGTATTTCAGGGACTGTTTCCCGGGCAGTTATTGTAGGAACGGGTTTTACTTCCTTAATTACTCTAGGTTCTTCAATTGTTTCAACTACTTCTGCCACCTCAGGTTCTGTAAGATCTTCAAGCAAGCGTGAAATTAGCCTAGGATTAGGGTTTAATCCTTGGGCATCTAATAAGTCTAATAAAACACCTTGAATTGAATGTGGGTTTAAATCCGAAAGAGTTTTTTGAGCTTCAACTGCTTTTCGTTCTAAAGTAACCTTTCCAGTATTTGTTGCAGGATTCATGGTCAGATCTATGAAATATAATGTCCCAGGAAGTTTAACCTTTAGTTGTTGTGTCATAAAAAACCTCCTAGTTAAAGTTGTAGTTATTGTTATTATATTTTTTGTATTTGAAACGTTTTTGTTACAAATTATTTCACAAGAAACGCGCAAAAATCATCTTAAACATTATAAGAGACAAAAAGATCTTTCAAAACTTGTTTTACAGTTAAAGCAACAAATGGGTGTTTATTTTTGCAGTAATTGTAGACTTTTATCACAATATTTGTTGTCTTTAAAATCTGTCTCAGTCACCATGTTAGAAAAGCAACAATTCACAATTTGAAATAAAAAAAAGAAGTTAAGAGCAAAAATTTCAAGTTAAGTAACTATTGGTTGAACATTCAGAATTTCTGCTCGAATATATTCTCGACGTACAGCCCCATTAGCATCAATTTTCAGTGTGATTATATGATCACCATGATCTAATACCTTTGTAAATAGGCCCCCACACTTTTTGGCTGTAATGATGTCTTCTTGTGAGAAAGGTATCCAGTCTTTTCTTTTGCATTTCCAACAGATATTGAATGCATACCTGTCTTCTTCCATCTTTAACATCACCGAAGTATTGTGAGTAATCGTTGAACTGTTAGAGTTTAAGTTCACGTTTAATCTCTTTATAGCGATTCCTCAGCGTAACTTCAGTCGTTTGAGCGACCTCCGCCACTTCCTGCTGAGTACGACGTTCGCCAAATTCAATCGCAGATATATAAAGTGCGGCTGCTGCCAGACTCATTGGATTCTTTCCAGTACTGAGTTTTAAACGCTCTGCATCTTTAAGAATTTCAATTGCCTTGCGTTGTACCGAACTAGAAAGCCCTAGGTCATTTGCAAGTCTGGGTACCATACTTGTAGCATCAGTAGGAGGTAATTTCAAGTGAAGTTCATTGCAAAGCACCCTATAGCAACGAGCGATCTCTTTTTTGTCCAAACGTGAAGTAGCGGCAATTTCTCTTAAAGTTCTTGGTAATGCATGGCTTCTAGCTACTAAATAGAGCGAAGCTGCTACCATTCCATCAATTGAACGACCACGAATTAATCTTTTGCGTAGAGCCTTTCGGTAGATAATAGCGGCCTCATTTCGAACCGACATTGGGAGACCTAATTGAGATGAAAGGCGCTTTAATTCCGCTAAAGCTTTTGAAAGATTTCTTGTAACAGATCGATGATTTCTATCATGTAACCAACGAAGTCGATTAATTCGATGTGCACGACGAGGTGTAAGCAAATTTCCATATCCATCTTGATTTCTCTTATCTATCGTTGTACCAAGGCCGTAATCAATCTTTAAAGGAGAAAGGGGATCTCCAACACGGCTTTTTTTGTTATACTCTTCTTTAGAGAAAGCTCTCCACTCGGGTTGTTCGTCAAGCACATAATTATCGGATATCACAAGCCCACATGTGGCGCACACTAGAGTCCCACACGCATAATCACTTATGATGTGCGTGTTATTGCATTCTGGGCAGGTCTGTATCGTAGTAAGACCAGGAATTTCCGAATAAATTTCATTTACATTCATTCAGGTTGAACCTCAACATGTTTTGGTGGTATTTGTTTTTAATTGCCAACTTCTAGGCACTTTAATTAATTTTTTTCAGATTTTGAATAGTTTAAACGATTTTTCGATAGGTACCATTCAAGTTGGTAATATATAGTACCACCATTACGGTACTATTGTTGATACTACTATGATGGTCCTCATATATATACTTTCTAGTAAATCCCTCCACAATGAATATATACCTCCAAAAGAAAACTAGATGTTAATGCATATCAGAAAATAATTTAACTCAAATCGTCCTTTATTATAACGACTGTTGTAGTAGATTAGTGAAGTGAATTGAAATGGCAGTAAGTCCCGAAATCGTCGATTCTTTGAAACTTTTAGGGTTATCGGAGTATCAGGCGAAAGTATATATTGCACTCGTTGGTTATGGGCAGGCATCAGCCTCAGAAATCTATTCGGCTAGCAAAGTTCCCCAGAACAAAGTTTATAGTGTTCTAAAAGAATTAGAAGAGCAAGGTTTAGTATTTGTAGGAGGATCTGGCAAGGGGGCGAATATATATCGTCCAAATAATCCAGATTTTTTCATAAGAGAAATGAGTATTAAGTACAACCAAGCTACAGGTATAGCTAATGATTTTTTAATCCCTCTTTATGAACGGAGTTCAGAACAACACCAATCAAAATCAATTTGGGTACTTAGAGGCACATCAACTGTGTATACAAAGCTAGTCGAAATGATCTTAGGAGCTACAGATGAAATAATACTTGCAACGGATACTCTTTATGACTTAAAAGTTGCAAGAGTTTTAGAAGCAATGAAAAGTCGCGAAAAAAGGCTATCGAAAGAAGGGATTGATTTAACAGTCAAGGTAATTACTTATGCGCATGGAATAGATGATAAGTACGAAAAAGATGTATTGTCAGAACTCACAGATATGGAAGGCGTCGAAGTTAGAATACTCGAACGTGAAGGTCGTCTCGGTACGATTTTTTTAGTTGTTGATGGAGAGCAGATTCTCCAAGGTTCCTATGCAATTCTCTCTCAGGAAATCGGACTTGGGATGGTTAGCACTTGGAGTGACAACCTAAACTTTAGCAAGTTGTGGCACGATTTTGCAAGTTATCTCTGGGAAAATAGTCAAACGATAGAAACGGCACCCCCTATGGGCGATTAAATCCAAGATATACCTGATTTTGAAGCAGAAAATGTTTCCACGAAACGGTTTCATATTGAAAGCGAATTTTAATATTCTATAAGTTTCAGATACTTGAAAGGTATTAATGCTAATAGGTGACTCTTATGAGTGAAGAAAAAGAAGAACAGGTAAAATCCGCATTTGAGAAAGTCAAAGCTGAAATTGAAAAAAGATTAAAATTTGTTAAACACAAAATTGCTATACTCAGCAACAAGGGAGGAGTTGGTAAGACTACGGTGGCAGTTAACCTTGCTGCGGCTTTTGTAGCTTTCTATGGGATGGATGTCGCTCTATTTGATGTTGATATTCATGGACCAAACGTTCCTAAGGCATTGGGACTTTCTAAGGTAGCCCCTCGTGTTGATGAAGAGAAAAATGTGATTTATCCAGCAATTGTTTTTCCCCGGCTTGCTGTGATGTCGATGTATTATATGACTAAAGATGAGGATCCTATAGTTCTTCGTGGTCCACTTAAGACCAGTTATATTTCCAGCATCCTTCAGGCAACTGACTGGGGAAGAAGAGATATTCTAATCGCTGATTGCCCACCAGGTACCGGTGATGAAATACTTACATTCTTACAAGACGTACCTTCAATAGATGGAATTGTCATTGTGACCGCCCCAGATCCTCTCAGCGAATTAGATGTTAAAAAAGCGATCAATTTTGGAAGGCTGCTTGAAATAGAGATTCTAGGTATTATAGAGAACATGAGTTACATGAAATGCCCACACTGTGAAGAGCTTATTGAGCCATTTGGAGAGAGTATTGGGGAAGACATGGCAAATAAATTTGATGTACCATTCTTAGGAAAGTTACCGTTTGATCCCAATGTCTCTCGCTCTGTAAGGGAAGGAAAACCATTTGTATTAAATTATCTCGATAGCCCAACCGCCAAAGAATTCGAAAAAGTGACTAAAAAAATACTTTCGATTCTCACTTCTAAAGAAAAACGAGCAAAAACCTAAGATTTGTTTCAGATGTAACAGATTACAGTTTTTTCCATATAGTTTTAAATACGTGAAAATTGCAAAATGCTTTATTTGACTGACTTTAACTATCTTTCTTTTAAATTATGGAAAAAGAAGGATGAGTTATTCCAAGCCAGGAGGAATATGGAGTGGCATTAGCCTTTGTTTTAATTAATACTGAGATAGGTGCTGAAGAGAGCGTTGTTGCAACATTAAAAAATATTGAGGAAGTAAAAGAGGCTTACTTGGCGTATGGCGTATACGATATAGTCGCCAAAATTGAAGCCCCTGATATGGAAACCATTAAAAGGGTCATTTCTGAAAAAATAAGGGCTTTAAAGGCAATTAAAACTACAACCACAATGATTGCTCAAATATCATAGACTATTCTTTTTTTATTGCTTTAAAAGCCTTTCAAAATTTGTAGAGAGTGAGCCAATTATCACTCAAATTGAAAGTAGAATGGTTTCCAGACTGGTTAAAATCTACACGACTTGCAATTATTGGAGAGAAAAACAAGAAACAATTGAAAGAACGCAATTTGCTTCTCGCAAAAAACCCTAATAAAAATAAATCCGTTGTTGTAAGAGCAGTTTCAATAAGTAATGCTATTTTTTCAGAAAATAAAGAGCTCGCGGATTTAGTACGATTTTTTGAAAGTAATGAGTACATCCTTCTAAGCAAGAAATTGAAAAACCTGCTGGAAATAACTGAAAATGATTGGGTAACATTAGAATCACCACAAACAAATCTTTTCACCTATGGAACATTCCTAAGTTCATTCTGGGACTTTACAAACTCTAAATACCCTTTCTTAGTACTACCAGGTTCTAGGCATTATGTATTAGAAGAATATCATTTCTTACGAGCAAAATTAGATGATTTTGTACGTATCTGGCCACCTGGTTTATCATTTCCGTTCATTACACCTCAGGAAGGAGTGGTCCTTGGAGAAATATATTTTGATGTACCGCCAAATAAATTTGTTGAATTGGACAGAATCGAAGGAGAAGGATATCTCTACAACAGAGAAAGTATTTCTGTAGAATTACTGGATGCACCTTTTAAGGGACTTAAAGTTGATGCAGTTACATATGTTGGTGCTGATAATCTTGTATCAGAATATCCAAAACAGCCCATTTTTGACCGTCTAATTTGTGGTGATGTATATTACATTGAAAGAGAAGAAACATGGCAAAAACATACCGTAAAAGAAGAATTATTCATAAAGCACGTCAAAGGAACGATTCCGATTCTGATTACAACATTTTCTCCAGCCCTAGAAGCGCAATACAGAGGAATTGACAGAAAAATATTTGAAATCTCTGTCGATGAACTTCATAAACTTGCTGATGAGATAACGAAGGAAATCTTCTTGCATGATGAAAAACAACTTCCTTATGTTCTTATTGAAACGCTTCAGAATATATGGTCTCCTGAAATCCTAGATAACTACAATGAGAACAAAGATCTCAAAGGATATATTGAAACGACCTGTAATTCTTTCATTGAGAAAATGCAGAAGTTCATAAAAGAATGTGTAGAACGCTTTGGAGAATGCATACTTCTTATTCTTAAAAGTCACTCTCAGGAAGGCACTGATTTAATCGTAGAATATATAGACGAAATTCTAGACGTTGATTCATTAACAAAAAATCTTAAATCGACCTTTCAGCTTACCTATTCAACTGACAAAGACAAAATAATAGAGGATTTACAAATCCAGTCTAATATCGAAAAAATTGCTATCATACAACTAAAAATTCATGAGGAAATTCTCTTAAACATCTTTAAACGAGAGAATTTAGCAGTAGAGTTAGCAAATATCCTTTATATGGTCTAATTAACTTAAAAGATCAATTAGTGTCTTGCTACTTCTTTTTTCGTAGTAAAAATCTTCTATGATGCGTTTAGGCACCCTAATTATAGTGCTTTCATTAAAATCGCAAGAATAGCATTCTTTCTTAATCCTTAGAGAATATTGGCCATGTTTTGATCTAGCAATGAATAAATCAATGTCCATTAACGAATTACAAAATGAGTGTGGACAAGATAAGGAATCGCTAAATATTGGAAGGGGGTTTTTAATTTCCAATGCTTCAAGTAAATCTCCTTTAGCGATTTTCTCTTGAGTTAGATAAAGAGAACTCTTTACTTTAGGCATTAATTGAAGAATTTGTTTCGTAAGCTTTGAAACAAATAATTGCCCGATCTCAAGTTCATTGTTCTCAAATGACTGTCTAATTTTTGGAATCTTTAAATCTTCACTCATTAGAAACTCATTGAACTCTTCGTCATCTACAAAATTCGTTGCTAATTTAAACCCATTAAATAAAAGCTCCAAGATATCTGCACGCATAAGAAGTTCTTCTTTTTCATCGCCAAGTAGCTTGATGCGTTTTTGGCAATTTTCAAGGGTATTAAATAGATTAGTAAGATATAAGGCTCCTTCTGCATGGTTTCCAGATTCCAATTTTGTAGTTGCTGCATTGAGTTCCTCTTTAGCGGTACTAATGCATGTAGTCAATCCCATAAGAACAGTACTCCTACTCTACGCATAAATTAGATTCTTATAGACACTTATTTGATAAAACGTAAAGGTGCCTTAAATTTTCTTCCATCTTGAAAAAATGGATACAGTAAGAAGAATCGTCCTGAATGTGACTCAGATTTATAGAAAAAAATTAATAAGAGATCCTATTCTCTGATGCCCATTAATTGATTTTTGTTTAGATGAGTGTTATGAAGAAGTTTACAAAACGGATAATCATCCTCTCACTGTTCGCAATCATAGTCCTAGCGTTGTTACTCTACTATGTCGACCCAAAAGAATACTATCAGTCCTTGAGAGACTTTCCTGTACTGTTAGGGGCCGCTTACCTAGTGATTATGTTTGTCACTTATTTCCTTCGATCATTTAGATGGAAAGAATTACTCTCTGCAACAGGATTTGACACGAGTATCAAATTCACGTGGAGAACTATGCATGCAGCGTGGTTCGTTAACTGGATAACACCATTTAGAATTGGTGAAATGGTGCGCCTTTACTCTGCAAAGAAAAACGAGGGGATTTCTTACGGTGCTAACTCGGCGGCAATCGCAATTGAGCATATTTTTGATCTCATTGCTATACTGATAATTACATGCATCAGTCTAATTGTAACATTACAGTTAAGCCAAATTCCAGATAATACATATCTTATTCTTCTTTTGGGATTAGTAGCCATCATCGGGCTTATTGCATTAGTCTTAGTACTTCTCTTTTTTGGTAAAAAAGTTGCGCGTTTAGCAAGGCCAATAAGCCAAGAACTGTATGAAAACTTGCTATATTTACATAGCTCCTTTAAAAATGGTTTTAAAATTGCCTCAAAAAAACCCGGAAAATTGATTATGATGGCACTTCTTTCAGGTGTAATCTGGGTCATTGAGAGCTCGGTGCTTTACATTCTTATAATAGGATTAAACATGAATGTACCTTTTTCAGTTACGGTCCTTGCAGGATCAATAGGATTTTTAACCTTCACTGTACCGCTCCTTCCCGGAAATATAGGGACATACGAGGCAGTCTTCGTAGCCATTTTAAGTATCGCTGGCATCACACCCCGTATAGCACTACATGTACCTTTAACTGATAGAGTTATTAAATCGATATATATGCTTGCACTAGGGTTGCCTCTTCTACTGGCAGAAGGAATAAATATTACTAAACTTAGAGAAATCGAGGAGGAAGTCGAAGAATATATTGAGGAAGAAGAAGATAAACTTGTAATAGAAAATAGTACGGATGGATAAGTTTCTCTTTAAAATGAGTTTTATGCAAAAAAGATCTCAGGATATTGTATGTTTGTAATTGAGAAGAGTAGAATGTTTTTAATTACATCAAATATAGCCTCACGAAATTAGCATACAACTGAATTAGAATGAGGTCAGAATTTTGCAAAGTGTATTTGACATAACCCCATTATTACTTTACGCTTTTGTGTCTTTGGTCGCCTTAATACTGATTTGGCTACTAAGATCAAGAAGAAGGGAAAAATAAATAGCATGAAAACACCCAACTTACAAAGATGTGAATTGACGTACCTTTTTTATTCCTTTTAGCAATATAATATACCGCTATGTATTTAAGTACAAGGAATATATTGTATAAAGAGCATAAATGCGTTATAAAAGTCGCAAGAGATCTTAAGAAGAAGGAAAATGTTGCTAGGTTTTTCTACATGAGTAATATCCAAAAAAATACATTAAATCACCCATATCTTAAACCCAGCCTAATAGAGCGCAGGCTTTATCAAGAGACTATTTTTGGTAATTGTGTCAAGGGAAATACCTTAGTAATTCTCCCCACCGGTCTTGGTAAGACAGTTATAGCAGTTATGCTTGCAGTGTTTCGTTTAAAAAAGGTTCCTGAATCAAAAATTGTTTTTCTTGCCCCTACGCGTCCGCTAGTAAACCAGCACTATGAGAGTTTTCAAAATTTTCTGTCATTGCCTTCAGAGAACCTTACAATCTTGACCGGTATGACTAAGCCAGAACTACGACAAGAGTTATGGAAAAAAAGTTCTATTATTTTTATGACACCACAAGTTCTTGAAAATGATTTAATTTCTGGGAAATATACATTAAAAGATACATCTCTGCTTATATTCGATGAATGCCATAGAGCCGCGAAAAAATATGCATATACTTTTATTGCTGAAACATATAAGGCACAAGCAAAAAATCCACTTATTTTAGGGATCACTGCAAGCCCGGGGTCTGAAAAAGAGAAAATCGAGGAAATCTGTAATGTTCTAGACATAGAGAACATCGAAATAAGGACGGAAAAAAGTCCCGATGTCGCGCCATATGTTCATCCTCTGAGTATTGAATGGAAGAAAGTACAACTGCCAAAAGGCTTTGGAGAAATCAAGAAAAACTTAGAAAATATGCTTAAAGAGCATTTGAAAGCTCTCAAGGAAATGGGGTTTATTGATACATACAATATAAGAAAAGTTTCTCGAACTGATCTGATCCAGCTTCAAGGGAAAATACAAACCAAAATTCGTGACGAAGAAGATATTGTGGATCCACAATTTTTTGGTGCTATAGCGCTGGTGGCAAATGCCATTAGAATCTCTTATACCATCGAATTGTTAGAAACGCAAGGGCTCGGAGCTTTGAACAAATATTTTCAAGGGATAGAAAAACAAATAAGGAGAAAGGGTGGCTCAAGGGTACTTAAGGAGTTTGTAAATGATTCAAGAACGAGAAAAATTATGTTTCTCATCAAGGACTTGCTATCAAAAGGATTTGAACATCCGAAAATCGCTGAAATCCAAAATGTTGTTAAGGAACAATTTAAGAGGTCAAAAAATTCTCGCATTCTCGTTTTTACTCAATTTCGCATCACCGCAAAGTTAGTTACTTCAGCCCTTAATGAAATTGAAGGAGTAAACGCAGTTCGATTTGTTGGACAAAGCAAACGAAAAGGGGAAAGGGGACTATCACAAAAAGAGCAAATTGAAATCCTGAAAAATTTTAAACAGGGAGAATTCAATGTACTTGTTGCCACAAGCGTGGGAGAGGAGGGGCTAGATATCGCAGAATGTAATTTAGTGATATTCTATGATACTATACCCAGTGCTATCAGGACTATCCAAAGAAGAGGCAGAACAGCCCGAAAAGGGGCCGGAAAACTCATTGTGTTAACGGCAAGAGAAACAATAGATGAAGCATATTATTGGGTTGCTCAGAGTAAGGAGCGAGAAATGAAGCGACTTCTTAATGAGATGAAGGAAGTTTCAAAATCACTAAAAGAAGAAAAAGAAAAACAGAAAATTAAAACCTTAGATTCTTTCTTTCCTGAGGACAAGAAAAAAAGAGAAGAAGAAATAAAAGAATCAATTGAAATCGTCGTTGATAATCGTGAAAGAGCCTCTCAAGTTCTTCGTAACCTTTCCAAGATGGGATTTAAGATTCATTTCAAGCAACTGCAAATTGCAGACTATGTTCTCTCATCACGAGTTGGCGTTGAAAGAAAAATAGTCACAGACTTTCTTCAATCACTAATTGATGGTCGACTTTTAGATCAGATAATTGATTTAAAGACAAAATATCAGAAGCCTTTACTTCTTATAGAAGGTGAAGAGCTATACGGTAAGCGTGCACTACATCCTGAGGCTATTCGTGGAGCATTAATGGCAATCTCTATTTCGTTGGGTGTACCGATACAATGGACTAAAAACGAAGAGGAAACTGCTCAACTTCTTTCACTGATTTCAAAAGAAGAAAAGAAGAAAGGTATAAGTGAGATTAAGGCATATACCGAAAGAGAAACTCCACAAATCACAACTATTCAAGAAAATGTGGTTGCAGGTATTCCTGGTGTTGATACAGTGTTAGCAAAACGGCTTTTACTGGAACTAGGAACGATTGAGAGAATATTTAGTTCTGATGAAGAAGAGCATTTAAAAGAAATTAAAGGAATTGGTCCAAAATTAGCCGCAATAATTAGAGAGATCGCTATTTCTGAATATACAGAATGAAAAGTTAAGAGAAAAACTTTAGAGTTGAATTGAATCACAAATATATACTCAAACATCTGATTTTGTTACACTTCAATGAAATCTTTTGCTACAATAGAGGGCGAAAAACATGGAAAATGAGACTTCAGAAGAAAAACGCGTGAAGCAGTGCCCAAACTGCAAGACTTTCGTGCAATATGATTACTCAGTGTGTCCATCATGTGGGCATTATTTTGATGTACCGAAGAGTGAAAGAAAATTCGTAAGCACACCAGCAAGAAGTCCGCAAATAGGGAGACCCCGTAATATCAATGTCATTATGCTGATGTATTTCTTCTTTGCGGCGTATATGCTCATAAACGGCGCTACAGCAATGATTTTTTTAGCAGCAGAAGGAGGAATTATGGGGGGCTTAATTCTCGTAATTGTAGGAGTTATAGATCTTGTATTGTCATTGCTTACTCGTAGAAGACTTAGAATCGCTTATTTAGCAGGTCTAGTTATCGGAATCCTAGAAACAGTTGGACTTGTTGGACTTACCGGGCTATATGTGATTCAAACAGGAGATACACTTATTGCATTACCCATGTTCGGGTTGATATTTATGAAAGCTATAATTGTATTTTTGTTACTTCGTGAGAAGAACTATTTCACTGAAGGGTTTAGAAAACAGGAATTACCTGTTAAAGAAAGTATCTCAGGAATACCTGCGACTATATCGTCGTATCAAACAGAATCTACGGAACCTGTAGCACTTGAATATTCAGCTGAATCTTTAGATCAGGAAATCAAGACTTATTTAAATTCGGCAAAAAATTCATGGAAGATTGCTGAAAAATCTTACAAGAATGCTGTCTGGGTGGAATTCGTTCTTCGTGCTGATGATGCAATCAATTCTCTAATCAAAGGACGCTACATTCAACTATTTGGTCCAATAAAACCTAGCATGTCTATAATTCCAATGGTCGAAGCAATTCGGTTGCGGGGATATCAACTGCCCGAGCGTGAGGATTTTGAGAAATGGATTAACTTTCGTGAAAATATAGCAAAAGGCATAGAAAAACTGGAAGTAGCAGAGATTGTAGACGCTTACCCATTTTATGATCAAATCTTCGATAAACTCGGACTTAAGTGATCATTTGAATTTATAATATTTGATTTTTTCTTATTTTTTTATAAAGCCAGTTCCTTTTAACAATAAATTAAGTATGGTGAGAAGTGTGTCACAGAATACAATAAAACTGGGAGATTACATTTTGCTAATGCATGGAAGGAAAAAACGTTGGCTTGTAAAGGTTGAGGAAAACAAAGAGTTTCATACACATATTGGCATTATCAACATCGGAAATGTGGTTGGAAAGCCCTATGGTTCTCCAATTATGACCTCAAAAGATAAACAATGCTGGATCTTCCAACCTGTTCCTTTTGATTACGTTCATAAGTTTCGGCGTCCAACTCAGGTATTGTATCCAAAAGACATTGGACTCATTTTGATGATGACAGGAATAGGTCCTGGCAGTCGTGTGGTAGAAGCAGGAACTGGCAGCGGTGCCCTGACGTCAGTTTTGGCATATTATGTTCGTCCAAATGGAAAAATATTCACTTATGAAAAAAGAGAAGATTTTTTTGAAATTTCAAGTGAGAATATTGCAAAAGCAAAAGTGTATGATTGTGTTGTTCAATATAATCAAGATGTAATGGAAGGAATTGTGGAAAAAAACGTCGATGCTGTTGTGATTGATCTTGATACCCCTTGGTTAGTTGTTCAAACTGCAAAGCATGCTCTTAAAGATGGGGGTTATTTTGTCTCTTTTAGTCCAACGTTTAATCAAATAGAAAAAACCGTTAGCAAACTTGATGAAGAAAATTTCCATGATATACAGACACTTGAATGCTTTTCTAGAGAAATTAAAACAAAAGAAGGTGCTACACGTCCAAACAAATTTACATCTCACCATACGGGATATTTGACTTTTGCAAGAAAAACTGCAGCTCAGTTAATAACTTGAATTAAATTAAAATCATGTATTTCTACTTATTCCTTATTCAATAAGGACAACTTTTTTACTCTACCGTCTAACGATAAGAGGAATTCGTCATTTTCAATAATTGACCACGCGCCAACTTTCTCCAGATTGACCTCGTGGCGACTTGCAATGTCTTTGAGACCAAAGACTACATCCTTGCCTTCGACCGTTATTCGATCTACTCCTTCAATACCGCTAATTTCCCTAGGAGTAACAAAAACAACTTTTTTCCAACTTTTTGAGCTTTTATTCGCAATTTCTTTTAATTCAAAAGGCCTGACTTTAGCACGTTCAAATGATGTATTAAGAGTTTTTTTCAGGGCATTTTCAAGAATTTCGAAGTTTTTGGGATCAACTAGATTTTTTCCATCACCGGTTTCAATATAAACCATCTCTTCATTACGATCTAAAATGCTAGAAATGCGTGTAATAGGTTTAATTAGTTGATACGAGAATGCACTTCCATTTTCTACTAGAAAGGGCTTATCAATAAATTCTAAAACGATATGAAACAGATTGGGATTTAGTTTGAAGACCTGTGGAATATATTTTTTATCATAGTCTTCTGAATTAAGCGCAGTTTTTAATCCTTTTTTTAAGGTTATTAAGCCTAATCTGGAAGGAAGAGGATCAACCACCTTGTATTTTTTCCATATTTTGCCGTTAAGAGGTTTTAAAGCCCAAAGATCAGCGAACTGACTTCTTGAAAAAGCGTTTATATTTAATGCATTTAAAAGATCGATATTTTGCTTGAGTCCTTCATATTCTTTTATATTATAGCCCCATGATTCAATCAATTGCTGCAAATCGCCTAGTTGTACGCCTTCAATTAATTTCTCTAGTATTTGGGCATTTACGGAGATTTTTTCTTCAGTCACCTTTTTTTGGGTTGTCTTTTTTTTCTTTTTCTTCGCCCTAGGCAATTGAGTCCCTCCTTTTTTATGGCTCATCCCTGTTTTATGTTTTTTTTGGTTCTAGGATTTTAGTAAACAGTTTGAAAAAGCCCCAATAAAACCAATTTCATCTATTATATGTCAATCTTAGCAATGAATGAAGCTAACTGTACCAAAAAAAATAAGGTAAAATCTCAAAAAATTTAGCCTTCTAGGTAAAGATCATCGGAACTGTCTTTAGGGATCGTGAGTTCAACTTCCGAATTCTCAGTTTTTATTGTTTCAGCTCGATGTTAATAACTTGAAGTCTTCTTTTACAACTATTTTAGGCTTCCTAAAAGCAGTCAAGAATAAATGAGGGGATAAGGTATTGCTGGATTTAACTGGCACTTACTGGTTTAAAGACCGTAATTCTTGGTGTATGGGCTACTTCTTCTATCAGTTTTTCCGAACGGAGTTCTTCTAACAAAACCTTCGCGGTACTTACTCGTAATCCAAATTTTTCAGCAATCAAAGTTGGTGAAATATATTTCAGTTTTGGCAATTCGGCTTTTATAGACTTAATTAAATCAGCTTCAAGGTGTATTGAACGTTTTGTTTTTTCTATAGCCTTCGGTTTCTCGCCCCATTTTTTCTTATCGAGTTTACTAATTGGTTTTTTCTTTTGTCCTTTGCCCACTGGATAACCTCCTCTAAATATCGGGGATATTGATATGGAGTTCAAACAAACTCGCTTCGTGGACTACCACCTTACAAGTAGGCTGGCTTCCTGAATCATCCATTCCCCAGCGGGACATGTCAAACAGGCTCAACGGGCAGTCCCTGCCCTGAACGTGATGTGAATTTGAGAACTGGCGAGTGTGACCTCAGCTCAATTCTACGTACGGTCTATACGAAACAGTTCTTAAAGGTTACGGAGTATCGTTAAACTGAAAAAAGAAAAAGACGCAATTCATCACCCCAACACGTTGAGGGGGCTTCTTGCGGAGGAGTGATAAACTTTTCTAATTAACTATTTAACTCCTAGAAGATAGATACATGAAACATATAGAGAAAAGGAACAGATATCTGTGGATATAGTTTTAGTTTATGGTGACTTATGTTACTTTATCTAGTATTTCTTAATGGATATATGAAAAGCCTTTTAATGGAGCTTTATGAAAGATATAAAAGACGCTTTGTAGTTTTGATTTCACACATTTTTATATATAAAAAGGATTCACTCTGATTTATGGAGGTTTAAACATGTTTGCCGCACCAGGATTGGGATATGACCGTGCAATCACAATATTTTCTCCAGATGGAAGATTATTCCAAGTTGAATATGCAATAGAGGCAGTAAGAAGAGGAACGACTGCTATTGGAATTAAGGTGGATGGAGTAGGTGTTGTTTTGGCCGTTGAAAAACGCATTCTCAGTAAACTTGTAGAAGCAGATAGCATAGAAAAAATTTTTAAAATCGATGAGCATATTGGTGCTGCTATAGCTGGCCTGACAGCAGATGCACGGATCTTAATCAATCAAGCGCGAATTAACTCTCAAATTAATAAGCTTACTTATGACGAACCAATTACTGTTGAAGTGTTAACAAGGAAAATCGGTGATTTAAAACAACTTTACACACAACACGCAGGTGTGAGGCCATTTGGTGTAAAATTGCTTATTGCGGGTTGTGATGATACAGGATCGCATCTATTTATGACTGATCCGTCAGGGACTTATTGGGGTCATCGAGCTGCAGTGATTGGGGCGGGCGCACAAACAGTTACAGAAGTTTTGGAACAAGGCTATGAATCTACTTTAGATATGGATGGTATAATATTATTAGCATTAAATGCGCTAAAACAGGTTATTGAAGCTGAACTAGATTCAACTAAGGTTGAAATTTCTTTAATTAATGAAGTTGATAAGAAACTTAAGAAGGTTTCTGACGAGGAGATTACCAAATATATAGAGCGTATGTAGGCTGTTTTTATGGGACTTCGCAGAGATACACGTATTCTTAAATGGGAAGACTTAGTTATAGCACGACTAATAACTCGTGGAGAACGATTTGAAATATTAGTAGATCCTGATTTAGCACAGGATTACAGATCAGGAAAGGATATAGATATACGTGAAATCCTTGAGGGAGATATTATTTTCGAAGACGTTCGTAAAGGGCTAAAGGCATCTGAAGAAAAGCTGCAAGAAATATTTGAAACTAATGATCCTTTCGAAATTGCAAGAACTGTTTTAACTGACGGTGAAATCCATCTAACTTCAGAGCAACGAAAACGGATGCTAGAAGAGAAAAGAAACCAAGTTATAGATTATATCGTCAGAAACAGTATAAATCCGCAAACTAAGCTTCCACATCCTCCTTCACGAATCGAACGTGCTATAGATGAGGCAAAAGTATCAATAGCTCCATTTCAGGAAGTTGAAACTCAAGCAAAAAGAATCGTTAAAGAAATCTCGGCACAGATCCCGATTCGAATGGAAAAACTTCAATTTGCAGTGAAAATACCTGCTGAGTTCACAGGAAAGGGTTACGGTATCGTATCTCGATTTGGAACTATCAAAAAAGATGAATGGCAAAATGATGGGAGTTGGGTTGCGATTATTGATATCCCAGCGGGACTTCAGAGCGCACTTAAAGATGAAATCAACCATCTTACGAAAGGTCGGGCTCAAATAAAAATAGTAGAGGATAAAAAATAAGAGAAGGTCTTTAAATTATGTCAGTACTTTTTAAAAATCGGCAATTAGTAGTACCAGGTGAATTACTCGCTGAAGGCGATTTTAGGGCTGGTGAGGGGGCATATCGAGAAAATGGTAAGATTATTGCATCCCTAATTGGATTAGCAGCACTCAAAGGAAAGACGATTTATGTTACTGCTTTGGCAGGATCGTATATACCCTATATAGATGACATCGTAATTGGGAAAGTGTATAATATCTCTCTAACTTCGTGGCATGTGGACATCTGTTCGCCTTACGCTGGCATTCTGCATATTTCAAATGTCATAAGACGACCATTTAATGCATCAAAATCGGACCTTAGGGAGATATTTGACATAGGAGACATCATTGTCGCAAAAGTAATCGCATTTGATCGACTCCAAGATCCTGCGCTAACAGTAAAAGGCCGAGACCTTGGAAAATTGAGAGGTGGCACAATAATTGAAATACCTCCATCAAAGATACCTCGACTGATTGGACGTAAAGGATCTATGATCAACATGATTAAAGAGCAAACTCAAGCAAGAATTGCTGTTGGTCAAAATGGCAGGATATGGATTTTAGGTCAGGAGGCTGGGGATGAGATTCAAGTTATCCGCGCCATTAGAAAGATAGAGAGGGAAGCCCATACAACTGGTCTAACAGACAGAGTTCGTGAATTATTTGTTGATTAGATCGATCCATTAACGCCCTCAATTCTAACCTTTGTTTTTTCTTATTGAACTTCTACTCAGAGAAATTGGATATTATTATTTAAATTAAAAAACAGCATTTTATGAGAAGCAAAGTAAGGCGATTTAGATGAGCGAGATTACAAAGGTGCAAACAATTTTTGAAATTGGTGAGAATTCTGCGATTGGCGAATTATATCGTATTAAGGCACCTCTTACTTACGCAGCGATATTAGACATCCTTCCTCACACTGACAAAGCATCTGTATACAAAAATGCACAGATAGCTATTCGAATACCTGGCACAATAGGATTAGAAAAATCAACAAAAGAAATTGATAAGGGCGATATTGCTTATTGGCCCTTAGGAAAAAGTATATGTGTCTATTATGATAAGATTGAGCCATATAGTCCGGTAAACATTGTAGGCAAGATATTAGAGGGATTAGACTATTTTAAGGATGTCAAAACTGGTAGGACGGATATTACAATCAGAAAAAAAGAGTAATGGAATTTTTGAAATTGGCTCTGTTACATTCTACATTTAACTTATGCGGCGGGAAGTCCCCTTCCGAAGGGTGGGGAGGATGTCACGAGCTAAAACCACGAATTACATACTAATTTTGCAGTGAACTACCATCCAACAAGTTGAATGGCTTCTGCCCTCACGAACCATTATGCTTATCCAACACGGTTGAATACACAGCTGGCGCGATCATCGACAGTTCGGGGTTATCCACTGAACCCCCCGTTCCTAAAGGAACACTTTGGGTATGGCATCTCAGCCTACAGGGACTCGTCCTTTGCGATCCTATCGGGAGTCTTGTATCCCTGCTTTCCCCCAGATATTCATTAAGCATAGTATACCTAAAAGCGTATTTAAAGATTAGGGACTGCGGTGAAAGTGAAAAAAACGCAATTCATCCACCCTACAAGTAAGGTGGTCTTCTTGCGAGATATGATTATAAATAAATAAAAAAGCGAGAGATTATAATATAGACAACAACTAAAAAAGATTCATTTGTTCGTTTGGATTGTTAACTAGCGAACATCTACAAGTGCACGTTCTGCCTCTTTTAATTTGCGATTCTCATCTTGAGGGGCTTCGATAATAAATCCGGTACTATCACTTTCTTCGCACTCTACAAGTAATTCCATAATGCCTATTGGCTTAATTCGCGTGATCTTTGAAGTAGTGCGTATTTTAAGGCAAGGAGAATCAATTATAACTCTATTAAAGGGATAATTTAAGGACTTAGATAGAGCTACATTCGCATTTTCAAACGCTGAAGTTTGTTTGAAGGAATACGGATTATTAATCAATTCATTTGATTCTTCAGAAATATAAGATGTCTGAGATAACGATGCAATATTAGGTATATCTGAAGATGAACCAATCCAAGTAACCATGGTGCCTTTTTTCGCACGTGTTGTTTTAACTAGTTTTGCGGCTTTCAAGATTGCGATAATATCATAAATTCGACGTCTAGCCATGTCTAATTCTTTAGCTAATTCAAGATTGATGATGCCTTCTTCTCCTGCGGACTTTATAATTTCAATTGCATGCTTTGCAAGTTCAAATAATTTCAATCTGTTCACCCAAAGAGAGCACAATTTTGTGCATTGTACAACATAAAATATACTATAAGAAGAACTTAGTACTAAAGGATTGTGCAGAACTATTTTTTGAACTACCTATGTTTTTTCTATATTATAAAGTTTTAAAGACCGGAATACACGTAACTGACAGATTAAATTTAAACGACAATTTGAAAACGACATATATTTCCAATCAAATCAGCGAAAAATCTCATTTCAAGAGACAATTGAAAATCGTATCACAATAGTGTGAATTTGGATAGAAATTCCTGATGTGCTTTATCTAAGCTTTCAAGATCTCCAATGTCAAGATATTTAGTTTCTGTTTTAAACCCATAGAGTTTTTCTCCAGCGGATATTACTTTTGGAAAGATTTCTCTTTCAAGACTCATAGGGCGATCAGATGGAATGTATTCAAAAATCTTCGGTTCGAGTACATACAAACCAATGTTCATAGTAAGTTGAATATTTGGCTTTTCACGCCAATTTAATATTAGATTATCGGTATTGGTATCAATTACACCATATTTAACAGGTAAGAAATAAGGTTTCAAAGCAACTGAGCCTATCCCTTTCTTGCTATTATGAAAATCAATCATGTCTGAAATATTGACTTCAATTAGTATATCGCCATTTATCAGCACGAAAGTATCGTTAATAAATGATTCCGCAGTTTTAAGTTGCCCAGCGGTGCCAAGCGGACGTTTACCCCGTGCATACTTAATAGTAATGTCCCAATCTTCACCCTCATTCAGATAATCCTCGATACATCGTCCCAAATATGCGGTTGCTATAATGATCTCGTCAATTGCCGTGCTTTGACGCAAATAATTAACAATATGTTCAATAATTGGTTTATCACCTACTGGAAGCATAGCTTTTGGCATGACATAAGTTAACGGACGTAGTCGTGTCCCTAATCCTCCAGCTAAAACCACTGCTTTCATGTACTTTGCCTCAACATTAAATTTGTATTCTTGGAAAAGTAGCTGCAATATAAAATAGTTTTGCATCATTCAATAATGAATCAAGAAAACAAAGAATCAAAAATATAGGAAAGACGAAGTGGATATTATTGCTTATAATAAAGAAACCGCTTCCACTTGTACCTCTGAAACGTCTTCTAATTCCAGAAAGGCGTTTTCAATGGCATCAGTACCTCCAGCAACATCCTCCAGCACGATTGATACTTTTAGCGCCACAAGACCGAAGGCAATAGGCTCTTCCTTAACTCCACGAAGAGTTGCTTCTGGGGGCATTACGTTTTCTAATTCATTTTTTAGATTTTCTAAGTTTATATCCACACTCGCAGGCATTACTTTCATCAATGCTAAAACTTTACCCATTAAATTTACCTCCATTAGATTTTATTACATAAAGATACACTTATGGTCCTTCAAAGCCGCATTTGGGACATCTATAATTTCTACCGAAGCTTCGGCAACGCATGCATCTAAAAATTGTTATATCTCCACAATCTGGGCACGAGAAACGTACACTTCCGATGTCTTCTGGCGAAATTAGATGACCGCAACAGGAGCATTTAGGCATTTCAATTTGGCTCATTATGTCACCTCCTAAAACGCACAAAATTTGCGCATCTGCTCTTTCTATGTTTATCTAAAATTTTCGAGCATGTAAAAGATATATCTTAATTAAATAATGCATGAGATAAGTATAGATAATTGTAATAGGAAATCCTACCATTTCTTTCTTTTTTATTCTTTTCGTACTAACAAATTTCCTGAATAAAACCTATAACTAACGTATTCTACAATAAGCTACCAAGAATTAAAGGACTTAATAGATTAAGAATCCTAAAATCGATGCGCTTTTCAGGAAAAACGCTCATAGTAGAAGTGGGATTCAAATTAACAAAGTTTAGAAGTGGAATGAAATGAAATTAGTGGCTTCAAAAGCATACGAACACAAAATGGTCATGGTCATAAGAACTGATCTCAAAATGAGTAAAGGAAAAATGATAGTTCAGGCGTGTCATGCTGCAGTAGAGTCTTCTGAAGTAGCAAAAAGAGAAAACAGAGAAGTATGGAAGAAATGGAGAAATGGTAGCTCGAAGAAGGTAGCGCTTCGTGTTGAATCGCTTGAAGAACTCTTAGAGCTCTACAATAACACTCTTCAACTTAAGGTTTCTTGTGCACTAATTAAAGATGCTGGACTCACTGAATTACCACCAGGGACTACTACTGCGTTAGGTATTGGTCCTGACAAATCTGAAGTCATAGACAAAATAACAGGGCAACTTCAACTTATTTAAGAATGAATTACAGAAAATCAGTTTTAAGGGAAAGAATCACCTATTTTTTGTGAAGGGATGAAAAGTGGCTAAATTGACAGAATTTACATCTGAAAGAGCCACTGGGTTGAAGTATTATGTGACCCCTCAACCAGGAATTGGAGGAAGGATTAAGCAATTAATAGAAGATTTTGTTGTGCGAGAAATTACACCTGAGGGCATATTACTTCCGATTAATGCTCAACAAGGGATAGAGAATGATAATCAGAATGGTGAATATACTATATTTTATCTTCAAAAATATGATTGGGATAATCATCGTCTAATTCGAATCCTTTCGCGGCGTCTCAAGACAAGCAGAAAACGATTTTCTTTTGCAGGAACCAAGGATAGACGAGCTTTGACAATTCAACGAATGAGTGCATGGAAAATTCCTCCAGAACGATTGCTTGGGCTTCGCATCAAGGATGCGAAAATCTTGAATGCCGTCTATGCCAACAAACCTGTAAAACTCGGTGATTTATGGGGTAATAACTTCACAATCATCATAAGAGATATAAGAGAGTCAAAAATAGAAATAGAACACGCCATAGCACGATTTCAAGAAGTTCTCCAAAAGATGGGCGGATTACCTAATTTTTTTGGACATCAACGTTTTGGAACTCTCCGCCCAATTACACATCTTGTAGGTAAAGCATTCATTCGAGGAAATTTCAAAAAAGCAGCAGAGATTTATCTAACAACAACGTCTCCTTTAGAATCAAAAGAAGCTATCCTTGCTAGAATAGAACTTCATGAAACAAAAAACTACAGAAATGCTCTAAAAAATTTTCCAAAAGGCTATAAGCCGGAGTTAGCGATGATGAATCATTTAGTGAAGCATCCAAATGATTTCATCAATGCTTTTAGAAAGATATCGAAGGGACTCCGTCTAATGTTCATTCATGCTTTTCAATCATACATTTTTAACAAATTTCTTAGTCTACGTATCGAAAAGGGGCTGTCCTTAAAACCCATAGATGGAGATATAGTTCAAACTGTAAATGGGAGCGTAGACCTTTTCAAAGAAAATCAAGATGGCATGAATGCCACCTTTGTTGCCCCATTAATAGGTTATGAACTTTCTTTATTTCCTGCAGGAATTGTTGGTGATTTATTCAACGAAATTCTTGAAGAGGAAGAAATTCTTCCATCAATGTTTCGTATAAAATCTTATCCAGAAGCAAGTTCAAAAGGAGGATATCGCCCCGTCGTTATGCCAATAAAAGACTTTCAAGTGTTAGAAATCAATGGAGATCACTTAAATGATGATAGAAATATGGTGAAAATAACTTTTTCATTAAGAAAAGGATCATATGCTACTGTACTTCTACGTGAGTTGTTGAAAACAGATTTGGTAACTCCGATGTACAGAGATTAGGGAGTTAGTCTTGTTCTATCGCGCGGAAAGATCACTACTTCACGAATATTTTGTTTTCCTGTTAAAACCATGACGAGACGAGCTAAACCAAGACCCCATCCTGCATGAGGAGGCATTCCCCAATCAAAAACCTTGAGATGAAAATCAAATGAACTTGGACTTAGTCCCTGATTAATTAATCTTTGAATCAAAGTTTCTTTTTTATGAATACGAGTTCCTCCGGAGGCTAGTTCAACCCAACCATACATAAGATCAAAAGATTCGCTGATTTCGGGTTTGTTATCCCGTGGTTGTATATAAAAGGGTTTTCCTTTAGAAGGCCATTCCGTAATGAAATACGGGCCACTTATTATTGAGCCAAGTTTTCGACTGGCCTCAGTTCCAATATCATCTCCCCAATCGAGTTCATAGTCATTTTCTGCTAATAATTCAAGGGTTTCTGTGTAAGTATACCTCTTTAATGGGAGTTTTGGGATTTGTAAATCACTCTTAAGAAGAAGATTTAATTCCTTTTCACAGTATTTTTTTATGTCAGAAATGACATAATGAATCAGTTCCTCTAACACATTCATGACATCATTATAGTCTACAAACGCCATCTCAATATCGACCATCATTAGTTCGTTGAGATGGCGAGTAGTTGAGTGTTCTTCAGCCCTAAATATGGGCGCAATTTCGTAAACCTTGTCAAATACTGTAATAAGCTGTTCTTTATACAACTGAGGGCTCTGGGCTAAAAACGCCTCTTTCTCGAAATATGCTATTGGAAAAAGCTCTGTTCCGCCTTCTGTCGCAGTAGCTATTATTCGAGGTGTGTTGATTTCGATAAAGCGTCGGTTTACAAAAAATTGGCGCATAGCTGTCGTAACTCTGTGGCGGATAATAAAGGTAGCATGCGCTTGAGTGGAACGTAAGTCTAAAATACGATTATCTAAACGTGTATCGAGATCCGCTTTCACTTTGTAGGTAGGATCTAAAGGTAAATTTGCAGTTACATTATTTAATAGTTTAAAGTCAGTTGGAATCAGCTCGAAACCAGTTGGAGATCGTTTATCACTTTTTACGATACCTTTAATAGCTACCGGCATTTCATTTCTAAGAGAATTTGCCTTATCAAACAGTTTTTCATCAAGTTTGGCTTTAGGGAATGTGATTTGCACTTCTCCAAAATTATCACGTAAAATAGCGAATTTTAAGCCGCCAAGATCACGAGTTTGTTTTATCCACCCGCATACTATAATTTCTTTTCCTTTAAATGTTTTAAGATCGATTTGATCACTATAATGAGTTCGTCGCCAGTTCTCAAGCTTGTCTATCTCCATGAAAGTCCCTCACATCGCTATTTATGATAACAACTAACTTTTAGCCAACCTAAATCAGCATTAATTAAATGCACTACTAATTAGCATTTTCAAAATTCTAAGAAATCTTGGTCACAAAAATGGAAAATAGAATTTTCTTATAATCCTTTTGATGAAACAGAAAAGTGACGTTTATTCAAATACTATACGAATAGGTTCATCCGTTAGTTTTTGGACCACATCTTCAAGGGTATCCACAGATGCAGGCAGTTTTCCACGTTGTCCACGCACTCTAACTTTTTTTACTTTTGTGCCGTCTGGAAGCCAGATAGTATTAATACCTGCTATTTCAGCGGGAGCTAACAAATCTTCAATCAGCTTTCCTGTAGAGGATGAAGTTTCGAGAACACGAATCTTTTTCTTAAGATTTTGTTCAAGTTCTTTAATGACTTTCCCACGATGTCCAAGAATTGCTGGCAAATCATTTTCTCCAACTAATACAATGATTAATGAACCAACCTCGACTGCACGAAAGAATGTAACATCTTTTAGTTCATTATGTCTTTGCTCCAGTTTATTAAGCGCCATTGCGACACTGATATCAACGTTAGTAAGTTCTCCTGAATCAATAAGAGATTGGCACTTACCACAGAGAATACCTGTCTGTAAACAGAAATTGCAAAAGGGTCCTTTCATGTTAACTCTCTCCCGCTACTGGAGCGTCCATATCTCTTTGTGGATATTCCGAAGATAACCATTAGTCGCCTCCTCTTTCCAAGATAATCTCGATCGTTGAGGTATTAAGTTGATTCCCATCTTCTGTTCTTAACATTTCTGTTCCTGTTGTTATACTTTTCACCTTAATATCCGTTAAGAATTTGTTTTTTATTACCTCTGCAACATCTACGGAGCGGCTGATTGCACGTCCTCTTGCTTTAATCAAGACTTCCTTAATATTGCCATGAAATATAGTGATAGCTGCGAGTACGTAGTTCATGACTGGTTTGGAACCGACGTATATGATGTTACTTTCTGGCATTGACGAACCTCGATTTCATGTTCGTTGTATTTGCTTTGCTCCCCGTATAGTTCAATCTATTTATCAATCTTTTGTTAAGGGGGGTTCTCATGCGAATCTCGTTGCGCAGTTCGATAGCTTTCCAGAAGGGATTATTTTAACACTTCCATAATCCTACCACCTTTTTGAATATGAAACTCTTTTTATCATTTCGTTAGGATACACCGAGGTTTAGGAAGAAGAAAAAACGCATTATTTACCAACTCTTAAAAAATTTTCCATTTCATCTTTAATGTTGACATCAAAATCGGTTTTTGATTTGAAAACTTGCGCAACTTTTATAATATGTATGCTTTTTTTTACAAATAAATAATTAAATATGTAAATATGTAAATTCTATTTTAATGCCATGTAAACAAGAATAACGGAGGATATAACATGGCCAGTAATGTTGTTAAAATTACAGATAGACAATTGCAAATCTTGAAAAAACTTTACGCTGCAGGAATCACCACTTGAGTTGATCTTCCCGCTCTATGGTGCCTGAAAAAGCGTAAAAGTTCACACCATTGTCTTAACTCAAAATGAACTGAGTGATGAATTAAGTATAACCCGTCAGGCCCTATCCAACCACCTAAGAAAACTAAGAGACATAGATTTTATCCGCACTGGTAGAGGCTTTATAGACCTCACAAACAAAGCCATGGAAGCCCTTGGCGAATCTGTAACTGAAGCATTCGTGTTTATACAGATCGATCCTGAACGACGAATAGAAGCATACGACCAAATTAAGGCGTTAAGAGCACAACGGCTATTTCGGGTGACTGGATCAGAACTAGATTTGATTGCACAGGTTGGACGTGCTAAGTTAGACTCTTTTCTAAAAGACCTCGCAGCAATTTTAGGAGTTAAAAAGACTTCGGCCCATGTTATCCTTGAAACTATTATGGAATGAAACATAAAATCGTTGATAAGCGCCTGGGCCTGGAAATTAGTTATGCTACTTACAGTCTTTTAAGTACAATTATTTTATGGTTCAAATTTGCAGGGTTTTTTATGAGGACATAGTTCGAAATTTCTCCTCCTGCCGCAACATCTTGGCGGAAAGCGATATTAGTGGACTACCATGCAACAAGTTGTATGGCTTCCTGAATCATTCATTCCCCAACGGGACATGTCAAACAGGCTCTACGGGCAGTTCCTGCCCTGAAATTGATGTTAATTTGAGAACTGGCGAGTGTTACCTCAGCTAGATTCTAGTTACGATAGATGCGAAACAGTACTTAAAGATTACAGAGTATCATGAAAGTGAAAAAAGTAACGCAATTCAATCCCCCAACACGTTGAGGGGTCTTCTTGCGGAGGAGTGAATAAAACAGATGTTCACTTTTTAAACCTTTTTTCGGTAAAGTGCTAGCGCATTGTCCTCTAAGTGATTGGGTGCTTTTGTGAACAGATTTGTTGCAGAAATGAATTGGGACAACTATCGCAAATATTTATATTGAAACATTGAATCTTGATTGTCCTAATGGAGGCTTTACTAATTTGTTAATCCCTCTGTACATCACACTCGCTTTATTATTATTGATGATTCCAATAACCCTGTTTTTTCAACAGGGATTAAATATTCCAGAGAAGATACGTACCATTTTGAAAAGCATTTGGGATAGAACTAGTTCTAATGAGAAGGCAATCAGTTTTTTTGCGATTTCACTTCTTTTAGGGTTGCTATTTGTTACAGATGGTGCATATGAATTTAGTTGGGATAATACAGACTATTATACTTTAGTTATGCTAATCGCTGAATCAAAAACGATTAGTTCTAATGAATATTTTCTTGGTTCAGTATGTATCGATAATCAATGTTACAGTGGACGTGCACCAGGCTATTCCTTCATTGCAGTGCCATTTTATCTATTATTCAAGTCCTTAGGTGGATCAGGAAAAGTAGGTATAAAGTTTGTGAGCCTTCTTTTCTTCTCATTTACAGCATTTCTGGTTTTTAAGTTAGGAAAGATGTTTAGTGAACTTACAGCCGTTATTGGATCAATATTATTTATTTTTGGATCCTTTGTGATCGAATACGCGATAAAGATATGGAATCACACAGCCTCATTATTTTTTGTGACATTTTCGATATATTCAATCTTCCTCTTTAGAGAAAAGCAACAATTACGGTATTTGTTTCTCTCTGCAATAGGTATAGGTATAGTTTTCATGATACGGTATGACGAGATACTATATGGCGTCCCAATAGTTGTATATCTATTGATGCTGCCTGAAAGTTCAAAAAAAACGAATTTTAGAAATCTCTTGATATATTTGAGTATCGCGGGCATTACAACTATCCCTGTGTTCATTTATCATTATATTGCAATTGGTAATCCACTTACAACAGCCTACAGTTTTGGAGCAGAAGCAAGACCAGTCACAGAACAAAGTCTAGCACTATTTCAGATCGAGAATCTACCATATGGCCTATGGAATATGTTGGTCGTATATATCTACCCCGATACAGCGTGGGGACATGTTGTTCATTCTTCTTTGATCGAATCGTCACCATTTTTGGTTTTTTCCATACCAGGTGTGGTATATCTTTATAGAAAGAAGCCACTTGAATCAAAAATGCTTATATTTACATTTGTGCTGATAGTTTTATTTTATGGCTCATCTTACAGATGGGGACCACTTGTACAGGATACACCACTAGGATTTTGCTTTAATGTGAGATATCTTATGGGTCTGCTACCCTTTCTCTGTTTGTCAAGTAGCGCATTTATTGAAACTCTTATAAAAGAAGGATTGACACGTAAAGTTAATCTTGGTATTATAGTAGGCCTTATAGGTGGAAATCTATATGCGATATTCGTTGAGAAGACGTTAGTACAAGTACTCTTTCATTCATACGATAGTATAGATCTAATAGCAAGTATGAACCGGACACAACTTAATCAAATAAATCACAACTTGGCGTTAACTACACTTCTTTTAGCAATAATCTATATAGTACTAAGATACTATTCCGTTAACCTAAGATTATTAGAAATAATAAGGGGCTTATGTTTGGCCTTTGGAGTTGTTTCTGGATTAGGTGCCATCTTAATAAACATATATGCTAATATATTGAACTATGCTTACAAGGGAGGGAGAATTTTGCCTTTTCTTGATGCAATAAGATATATTGGAGTTCATATACCTGGTTTCTTTTACTACAATTCTTTTCTAGAGGTTCCCGTGTTTTATTATATTATTTTCAGCCTTCCAATGTGTTATCTGATTTACAATTTCGTGAAAAGAATTAAGCAAGAATATTTAACCTGACAAAGCCGTGGAATTTCCAAGCCTTTAAGGTAGAGAGGATTCATATTAGAATGCAAAAATGAAAGTCAAAAGGTCATTCTGAGAAAATATAAGATACGAAGTAAGAGCATACATGATATATAGATAAATACTTCCTGAGAGCGATGCAACGCAAAGTAACTTCCAATTCCAATTTTTCGTAAAAGAAAACAACAATTCTTTCCCAATAAGAATAGCTAATACCGGAGAGATAGGAAGTAGATACTGCCAACTGACTTTTGGATTTAACATAAACACAATAGGCCAGAAGAGACCCCAAATTAACAAAAACTTTTCATTACAATCATTTTGTAAACTATATAGCGAAAAAAGTCCCCAAAAACAAAAGCACAAGGATAAGGTAATAACATCTAGAATCGTTGTAGTGGGAGGAATTGAAACAAACTCTCGTAGTAAAGAGAATCCAAGTGGGATCCCTAGAAGTACTAAAAGGATTATAAGAAGCAGTATATTGAAATTAGTTCTGTTTTGAATTCTGATGCGAAGCGCATACGTTGAAATTAACATTATAACAAAGAACAAAAGAAGATAATCTTCTCCAAATATTTTAACATAGCTAATTGGTAACGATTCGAATTGAGCCTGTCGTGTAATCAAATCTATTATAGTATAACTCACACCATGAGCAGAATAGCGATAGTCGGCTAAGAACGCCCAAATCTTCCAAGTGGCATATACAAAATAGGGAGGGATAATAGCTAGAGCATTGTAGAGCGAAAACCTTCTTTGTATGAGGCACCAAATGACAAAGATCATTGGGATTAGAATCCCAGGCTCCTTTGACAAGATTGCACAAATGCTTGACAATGCTCCCAAAATCATAAATTTACGAGAATTATTTAATTCACCAGTGTAATAGCCATACAGCGCTAAAGTGCTAAAAAATGCAAGGACGACATCCATCATTACGAGACGACTCATTATGACATGTGGCGGGAATAAACTCAATATAAAGGCTGCAAATATGCCAATTGTTTCATTATAAAGCATTTTTCCAAAATAAAAGACAATAATTATAGTTAGGGTTCCAATGATAACTGATAACATTCTATATCCAATGATTGACGAGCCAAAGATAAGATGAACACATAAAAGCAGATATGCGTATAAAGGAGGATGTCCTCCCCAATTGGGATGTTTGAAAGGATTTAATTTTATCTCTTCAGAATTAACTATATAAAAAGCTTCATCCCAGACAGGTGGACCGGTTAAATTTATCATGCGAATTATAAGGCCAATTAGAATAATTAGAATCAATATTAGATGAGTTTTTTTCACTTGAGAAGGAAATTTAAAGAAGTTCAAGCGTATTCAGCTCTTTTATCCAAGAATTGATTTAATAAGGGCATATACAATTCTAAAACCGTCTCTAAATACCTTTATTTTAGATTTACCATGTTTTCGTTCAATTTCTTTTTTTGGAACTTCTAAAACCCTGAGCCCTGAACCAAGAACGCGAGTTAAAAACTCTGTATTAAAGCCGAAACGTTCCTCTGTTAAAGGTAAAACGCTTTCTAACACAACTTTCCGTAATGCTCTAAAGCCGCTTTGAGAATTAGTAATTTCAATTCCATATTTCTTTTTTAGCACAAGATTGATGAGTTTTTCTCCAATTCGTTTAATTAAAGAGATATTAAGATCATTAGATTCGTTAAGATATCTAGAACCTATAACGACATCAGTTTCACCTGATATAATAGGTTTTATAATTTCAGGGATTTCTTTGGGATCATTTTGTGCATCAGCATCGATGGTAACGATGATATCACCCTCCGCAATGCCAAAACCGGTGATAAGTGCAGCCCCATAGCCTCGGTTAAGAATATGATGTACGGATCTTACATAAGGATATTCTTTTGCCACTAGAAATGTATTATCAGTAGATCCGTCATCTACAACAATGATCTCATGTGGAACATCGACCGAAATCGCATTAAGTACTTCTCTAAGGGATTGAGCTTCATTGAACGCTGGAATAACAATTGAAAGAGAAGGCTTAGTATTGGGATTTGGATTCATAAATACCAACTAAATTTAAACCGAATTTTTAATAAAAGATTTTAAGAGAATCATCAGTGAACATGATAAAACTTAGGTGTTTACTAAATGGTTGTTTTTCGTAGTATTCAAATAATTGCAGCAATAACAGCGATCATTTTAGTGATACATACGTTGCGGCAATTTTATCGTAAGAGAATTGGACTTGGAGGAATGCTGTTTTGGATATTTATATGGATTTTGCTTTTAGCTTCCATGATCCTCATTTCATTTGAACCAACTATGTTTGAGTTTTTAAGTGTTATATTTATGACCGAGTTGCCTTTAAATGCAGCTCTTATTTTAGGTGTTATAATTTTGTTTTTCACTTCATATGAACTATATCTCTCAAGAGTGAAAACAGATAGGGATATCACCGAAATCGTACGCCATTTAGCAATTATGGAAGAGAAAATAGACTCAATTGCTAAATCCATCAAACTTGAAGAATCTAAAGATTAATACAACTTCTGTGTGGTTCAAGTTTTGACTTTAATTCTTCAACGAAAGGATTATAAATCTATGAAAGTCTAAACTTGACAGCGTTATGTCATAAATAATTAATAAACTTGAAATTCGTTGAAAAGGAGAAATATGAATGCCAGTAGCTGATCCAGAACTGAGAGAAATCGCAAGGAAACACTTACTTTACCACATGATTTGTAGAAAATGCTATGCAAGAAATCCAATTGGTGCAAAGAAATGTCGGCGATGTCGCTCAAAAGATCTCAGACCCAAAAAACGTGAACTCACCGGATAGCACCACGGATGAGGTTAATTCTATGGGCGGGTGGTCTAGCTGGCTATGACGCCGCCCTCACGCGGCGGAGTATCTTTACAATCTCTGTAAGATTACGCATGTCGTGAGTTCAAAGGAAAAGAGAGATTATTGCTCTTTCTGAAAATCTCATCCCGCCCACCAAATAAGGACATAAAGAAATCAAGAGGAGATAATGTTGCCAAAACAAATTACCGACCCAGATGAACTCTTAAAACTTTCCGAAAATGCCATTGAAGCACGTATTAAGAGATTAAAAGACATTGTCAAGATAAAAATTCGTACACCAAAGTATCTTTATGTTATGAAAGCGGCGCCAGAAGTAGCGGAAGAAATTCTCAAGCGTGTGCGTTGTGAAATTGTCGAAGTATGACAATTTTAGGGTTATATTCTGCAGAAGCATAGAAAATAATCAACCATGCTTACTTAGAACCGTTTCATACATGTTAACGAATTTCTTTGTCAATATTTTTGAATTCAAATTTTTGATTGAATGACTTTTGGCTTTTTCCTGAATCCGTTTAAGTACGTCAGGGTTTTTATAGAGAAATAAAATCTTATCTACTAGTTGATCAGAGTTTTTTGGCTCTATTAATAGCCCATTTTCGCCATCTCTTATGATTTCGGGGGTTCCACCAGTTTTTGTTGCAATCACTGGTTTACTAAAATGAAATGCCTCTAATAAAACGCGACTTAATGGTTCATCCCATATGGAAGGAAGTACAATAACATCACATAGTTCATAAAATGAAGGGATATCTTCATGTGCGATAAATCCAGTGAAAGTAACATATTTATTGAGTTTTAATTCTTTTATAAGTTCTTGTAGTTCGGTTTTTTTATTTCCATCTCCAGCGATCACAAGTTTTATTTGATCCGTTATCTTCACAATATCAACGAATGCCTTAATGAGATATTCGATTCCTTTTTCAAAAGTAATTCGACCCACATATCCTACAATGAAATCTTCTTCCGAAAGTCCATATTCTTGTCTGAGGTTTGTTTGAGATTTACTGGTTGATTCCAATTTATGATATTCAGGTATGTTATAAAGCGTCACTAATTTAGTCTTGTTAATTTGTAATCTCTTAAAAAGGATATTTCTCACATATTTACTCACACAGATTATTTTGTTTGCCTTTTTGAGAAATAAACGTCTCAAAACCATAAAGATGTAATGATGAAGTCCAGTCTTCCATTTACCTAAGCATTTTATTATAGATGAGGGAGCACATTCAGCACATTCTCCTTGATCTGGTATAAACATTGTTAGGCGAGGACAGATTGGCCAATAATTTCTTATTGTAACTAAAATAGGTGTTCTTAAAATTTTAGCCGCAATTATTGCTCCGGGTGTAGTTCTAAAGTCTAAAACATGGATAAGTTCGACATTTCTAGCTTTTAGATATGAAATTAGCGTTTTTGCTAGAAGTAAGGAATACGGTTCAAGCGGGTATCCTGTCGCTGGGAAGGGATTGGGTATTATACGGTGTACTTCTATATTATCTTCTTGCTTAAGCGGCTTAAAATAATCAAGTTTCCTTGTAAGTACCATTATTCTGTGATTCATATTTGCAAGATTTTTTATGAGAATATAATTAGAAATTTCTCCGCCTCCTGTGACATCTGGTGGAAAACGATATGTGATGAAACAGATGTTCACTTTTTCAACCTCTATTTATTGCTAAATTTTCAGCCATAAGAAGTTGGCGTGTTTTCCTAAAGGAGACCTGTTGTTTTTTCTTTCGTATATATTGAGATACGTTTGATACGAAAATCACTTAAAGCTATTTATCAAATCTCATGGGCGATAAATAGTGGTGATATGGTGTTTATTCCTCTTCTAAGAAAAATAAAAGAAATACTTCAGAGGGTATTCCTTGAACGAAATACGCAGATTCTACTTATTATTTTTGTCTTAGCATTGGTTTTACGAATATTATGTTTAGGAATGAACCCTTTAGTAGGGTTAGTTATCCCTGATGTAATTCGTATTCTGATACTAGGTGAAAATCTTTCCCAAGGATTAGGCTATACATTATTCGATCATCCAGAAGAAAAAGTTCCGCCAATTTACCCATTAATTATCGGTGGGGCTTATTTACTTGGAGGAGTCACTTATCAAAGTGCAATTGTTCCTTCGATAATAATAAGTAGTCTTACAGTGATTCCAGTTTACCTTATTGGTAAGAAATTGTCCAACGACCGTTCAGGACTCATCGCAGCGTTATTTGTTGCAGCAAATCCTGTGCTCTGGTTGTTTTCTGGAATTCCAATGACTGAAACAATTTTCGTATTTTTTACACTATTCGCGCTTTACTTCCTAGCACTTAAAAAGGAAATCCGAAATCAGTTTTTAGGGGGGGTGTTTACAGGTTTAGCATACCTAAGTCGATACGCAGGCATCTTAATACTGTTTGCCTACATTTTCATACTACTTTTCAATATAATAAAAAGAAAATATACCAGAGACTTATTTATCGCTTTTATATGGGTTATTGCTGGGTTTTTGATTGTTACTTTTCCCTGGTTCTTGCGAAATACCATTGTGTTTGGAACACCAATGGGCTTTGGTTTTCTTGAATTATGGAGAGATCCAGTAACAGGTGGTGTATCAAGTCAATATTCAGACATTAATATGCTTGAGTATTTTCAAACACATTCTGCTCTTGAAATTCTTTCAAGACCTTTCGAGGGTTTGATTTTTTACACTGTTGTATCTGTCTTTGCAGTACCCATTACAATCCTGGTTTTGGCTATTCCTGGTGTCTATTTCTCAGGTATAAAGGAAAATAGTCATCTTATTTACATGTATTTCATTTTACATCTTTTCTTTTATGCATGGTTTCCTTCGCGATTGCCAAGATATTTTATTCCACTTATTCCATTGATTTCAGTGTTTGCAGCTATATCAATAGCGAGAATTTATAATTCACAAAGAAATTGGGATTTTCTAGTTTTAAAGAGAATTAGGTTTTCAAGAATTCTAGGGGGACTTACTTTAACCATTATTGTTTCCATAAATATTTATAGTATTCTTTTACTCTCTTCATTAACTGCTGTTAATCCTGCTTTTTCTCTAAACATGACAGAACCTTTAACCAATATCAACACAAGTATTGAAACTCAATTAATTAAATTTGGAGTCATACCCTCTCCTGCAACAGAAGAATATATAAAAGCTGCACAGTGGTTAAAAGAAAATGCATTCTCTGAAGCGGTTGTAATAGCGCGAAAGCCATTAGTATTTTATCACTTCTCTAGATTAAAGGTATTAGGATTTCCCAAATTTCATTTGAATCAAACATTGGAATATGCAATTTTGAAATCAAATGTCAGTTATATCGTGTTAGACTCGATGGAACCAGATTCAAGAGAATACCTTCCAGAGTTATACTTTGAAATGGACATCCCGGAAAACTTTAAGTTAGTTTACAAAGTTGAAAATCCAAGAACGCTAATTTACTACGTGGAGTAAAAAGAAACAATCTGAAAAGATTTAAAAAACTCGTGCTTCATTATCATAGCACTTAATCCGCCAAGACTAACGAAGGTTACATAATTCTGCAATAAAGGAGATTAAATTTGAGTCAGATTCCAAGCGAAATTCTTAAGCCGATTCTCTATACAATATTTGCATTACTTGTGTTTGTCAGTAGTCTATACGTATTCTATAAAAGACGAGTCATTTTTTCTGATTTCAAATCAATTCTTTCAAAATCTTCAGTAATTGAAGTTTATAACGATTTGAGATCTCTAAAAATCGAAAGATGGAGTTTAATATTAATACTATTACTCGGTGCTTTTCTTCGTCTTTGGAATTTAGCTAATTGGGTTCCAATTTTTGTAGATGAAGGCGCATGGGGAATCTGGGGTAAAGCTGTATATAACGAATTTGCGCTTGATGATTTTCGGTGGCTCTTTATTACATACAGATTTGCTGGAAAGCCAGCATTAGTTGCAATACTCTATGCGCTATCATTCAATATTTTTGGTTTCAATTTATTTGCAATAAGAGTAGTTTCCGCCATATCAGGTATTCTTACAGTCTATTTTGTCTATAAATTGGGACAACTTCTATTTGGAAGTAAAGTTGGTATTGTTTCTGGATTAATCTTTGCTATTATTCCTTATGACATCTATTATTCACGGTTAGCCTTACAAGATCCAGTTGTCAGTTGTTTCATTACTGGTGCGATTCTCTGTTATAGTTATGGCTTTAAGAAAGATAATATTGTCTCAATACTTCTAGGAGGTGTGTTATTCGGATTAGCTGTCGATGCAAAACAATTAGGCTTGAAGGTGGGCATAGTAATCATTCTGTACCTCCTTCTATCAAAAGATATACGATCACATCTAAAGAAAACTCCATTCTGGATCTCTTCGATCTTAGCAGTCATCTTTCACTATCCATTTCTCTATTTCGCTGCACTACGCGACTTTTCCCTTTATACTGCTTACTTGATGAAAGGTGGGACTACTTCTTCTGGAAGTATCTCCATCACATCCACTACCGCTACTACTAGGGCGGTCACTTTAGTAACTGCTTCACAAACAAGTTCAGGTATTTTTTCAAGAGTGTTAACAATCCCAACAATCTTAGCAGACCAACTAGCATGGTTTCTAAACATGTTCACAATTTTAATTTTTATCTTATTCATTGTAGGTGTTGGTCTACTTTTCTCAAGAAAAAAAACAATCGAATTGCTGCCAGTCATATGGATTCTGGTAGAATTATTTACAAGTTGGGTGCCTCATAACCATGCTACTGGATATATTCTTTCGATAGTGCCTCCTGCCTGTATAACTGCGGGAGTTAGCTTGACCCTACTTTCAGAAAAAGTGCCTGAGATTATTAGCGATAAAGGGATACAGGTTAGTATTCCGAATAATGTAATTTCCGTTGCCATCATTTCAATTTGTGTTTCATATACTCTTTTCTTTAGTTGCGCATTAATATTCACTCCCAGGGAAGTTCAAATTCATTCCGATTTCAAAAAGATCACTGATTCAAGATGGTCTGGATACGGCTGGCAGGAGTCAATAGAGTATTTACAGCAGGAAAACTATTCTGCAGATACTGTGATTTTTCCCATGCCAAAGTGGGGGTTTGAGTTTATTGCAAAAGACCTATACCCACGTATTTATGGTAGTGGATATATAGCAGACTACTTTAATGACGCTGAGTTAAGTAGATATCTTATTGAAGACAATACTTGCGTCTTTTTAATTCGCAGATATACACCTGAAAAATACGAAGATTTTGCTTCACTGGTAGAAATATTTCCTGAGATTACATTAGTAAAAATCATAGAGGTTTATGAAATTCCTGAAGTTTATATTTTCGTCAAATCTTGATTCATCATTTACAACCAGTATTGAGAAAAAATCACTTATAGATTTTGTATCGAGAAACTAGATCAAGGGTTATAGCATCTAACCCTTAAATGGGCGTATCCAAGTGAAAATCACTGAAAAACTGACGTTTGTATTAATAATTTTTTTCGGTGCTCTTTTACGACTCTATTTTGCAGTTATTCATCCTGTGAATTCTGATGCTGCATGGCATTTAGCAATTGCAGAAGATATAGCTAAATTAGGACATATTCCCCAAGCTGATACCTTTCGCCACTACCCATTCCTTTGGCATCCACCACTTTTTCACTTAATTGCAGCACAACTCTACGAAACTACATCAAATGCTTTAATCATGCAACTCTTATCACCCATTTTCGGAATAATGACACTTTTCATTACATTTGTATTCATTAGATATCTATTTAGGACAGATATAGCCTTACTTACCACGTTTTTCCTTGCAGTTATTCCCCTGCATTTATATTTTAGTGTAATAAGTTATGTTAGTACTGCAATTACGTTCCTTACAATTTTTTGTGTTTTTCTTTATCTTAGAGGGCTATCTGATGGAAATCAGAAGATGCTGATTCTTTCAGGATTAAGTTTTGGACTTTCGATCCTCACGAAAGCAACTGGCTTTGCAATAGTTTTCATTCTATTGATTATTTTTAGGCTTTATTACAACAAGAAACAGAAAGCTAAAGTGTCTAGTTTGCTATTAACAATTATCATCGGTTTCCTAGTCGGTACTCTTTGGTATATAAGACCATATCTTGCATATGGTAACCCTTTTGGTCCCGCTGCGTTCTTATTTGGATCTACTTCAAGAAGAAATATTTTAGAGATCATTATCACAGAAAGATCATACCTAATTTTTTTTAATCAACCAGATAGAATACTTGCATACTTTTGGGTTCTTAGTAGAAATAGTTCTATTGTTTCGTTTATTACACCTATAGCTCTGTCTCTGACTTTTCTATATGGTCTTTTTGAACTTTTACGAAGACGAAAAGATTCCGATATTATTCTAATGGCAATTGTATTTGTTTTTACAGCAATAGTCATTGTATATCTACTTGACCATATGGAAATTCATGGCATTAGGTTAAGTCTGCCAATGCTCCCTGCACTATCCGGAATCCTTGCTTTTGGCGTTTTAAGGCTGTTTTTCAGTGAAAAAACACATATCCTCTACTCTTGGAGACTTTATTTACTTACTTTTCTATTTTCGCTTATTTGCGCGTCATCTACTTATGCGATATACGAAAAAACATATACTGTATCAGCTGATATCGAAATAGTTAGAAACGCTTGCATTTGGATTGATCGATATACAATGGATTCAACAAAATTACTTAATGACGGCTGGAGAGATGATGTAGAATATCTTTCAAAAAGATACACCGTTTATTCAGGTACAGATGCAAATTTTTCTCGCATTCTTAATACTGCTCAAATAAACAATGTTACATATCTTTTGCTTCAGGAATCCTTCGGTTTAGAGGAAGGCACTATAGAATTAATTGATACATCTACAAAGTTCAATAAAGTCTATGAAAGTGATTTTTCCATTCATATTTATTTCATGAAATGAATTAAAAGTAAGTAGACTTTGTTCTTTAAGTTCACTCTAAACGTTGAAATTATCAAATAACCGAATAAATAAGTGACAAAAATTTGAAGATTCTAATGGTCTATCCATACTTTGATCATCCAAGTTCGCACACCCTCTGTAAAGGACTTGTGGAAAGAGGTTGCAAACTTACAATCTTTTGTTGCCCTCATAAAAATGAAAAGAGTTTAGAGGGTGTAGAAATCATTCATACTCCTTATTTATTCAAATTAAGACCGTATTTTCCAATATCGATTCCGAAAGTGCTGTCATTTGGGGATTTTGACATTTTACACCTCCATGAAGATTATCAATTAAATACTTTCTATTGTTCGTTTCTTTCAAGGACTAGGACCAGTATCCCAACTATTCTTACTGAACACTATGACGGTTATGTAATTGGACATACGGGTTGGAGACTTCTTCGATTATTAACCAATACCTTTATCGGAAAAACTGTGGTTCGTGGATGCGATGGATATATAGCACAAACAAAAGGGTCACGCGAATATTTAATCAACCAAGGCGCAAAATCCGAGCTTATAGCTATACTTTATCATCCAGTCGACACTCGTCTTTTTGCACCGAGAAGAAGTAATGCTCTTAATAAATTCCTATCAAGCGATGAAATCAAATTTCTTTTTGTAGGGCGATTAGAAAAGTCAAAAGGTGTCTATTGCCTTATTCATGCCATGAAACCTCTATTACAAAGTAAGTTGAATGCTAAGTTGTTTATAATTGGAAGAGGTATTGAAGAAAGGAATTTGAAAACACTAGTTTCCTCTCTAAATTTGACTGATTATGTCACATTTCTAGGAAATGTACCATATGAACGCCTGCCCGAATTTTATAATGCGTGTGATGCCCTTATATTACCTAGTTTAATTGACCCCTCACCTTCTGTAATTTTGGAAGCAATGGCCTGTGGAAAACCTGTTATAGGATCTAAAGTAGGTGGAATCGATGAGGTACTTGTTGATAGAGAGACAGGTTATTTATTCAAACCCAACAACTATAAAGAATTGTCTTTACTGCTTAGAAAATTTGTCGAATCACCTGAAATAATTCAACAACTCGGAAAGAATTCAAGAACAAGAATCGAAGAAGTTTATGCTCTTGATAAAATATCTAAAAAACATATTAAGATTTATGAAAAGGTTTTGGCTAAAAAACCTAAAACGAAATAATTTGATAAAAGAATGGCGGGCCCGACGGGACTCTCAGAAACGAGCAGATGCTCAATTTCCTTTGAACCCGCGGCCATCGGGTGTCTCTACCTGAAATAGGTATAAGAGCCCGACGCTTTCGGCCTCAACTATTTGATTGGTCTACCTAGCTGAGCTACGGGCCCATAAATCAAATTAATAAGATAAAAGGAGATTATTGCTGAAAATTATAAAAACGTTTTGTATTTAACTTCCTGTACTAAACTTTCTGTTATTTGATGCAATGGAGGGTAATTAGCTGTCTAGAGCTCTGAGAAGGCGTTTGTTTACCTATTATTCAACTTATGAAAAGTATTTTGAAAATGCAGAACGTCATCGAAAGGAAGAAGATACTGTAGGTAAACTCTTTTTTCCAGGGCTCAAATCTCTAATAAGAAGTTCAAAAAATGGTATGTTTCTTGACGTTGGTACTGGCAGTGGCGTAATCGTAAGAAAGGTTGCGACAGAAGGCATATATTCAGTTGGCGTAGATATTTCACGAGCAGGTATTCGTCTCGGAAAGAAAATGGCCATCTCTGAACAAATTGACCACAAGATAGAATTTCTCATAGGAGATGCAACACGATTACCTTTCAAGGATGATGCATTTACTATTGTAGAGTGTCAAGAACTACTTGAACACCTTCCAAATCCTGGTTCGTGCATCTCTGAACTCTCAAGGGTAACTAAACGAGACGGTTCTGTCCTTATTCAGACACCTAATTTTGCCAGCCCATTTGTGGTGGTGTCAGAAAAGGGAGTTGAGAAAGGAAGAAATGATCTTAAAACGGCTTTTATTGCATTTGTTAGTGCAATAGTTAGTAAAAATCAATTAAAACGGCTTTTTATGTTTCTTATTATGTATCTTCAACTCAATCTTTTGAAAAACCACACTTTTTCATTAGTTTTAAAGCCACGCCTTTCGAAAGACCCCGCTTTCGCTTGTGGCGACAAGGACGATTTAGTATACTTGTCAAATATAATTGAGATTGAACATTTCATTACAAGACTGGGTTTGACTATCCTTTTCTCTTCGAGTTACGTGATACGAAAAGCGCATCCGTTAGCCAAAGCAATTGCTTCCGTAATTGACTCTTTGCCAATCCTCAATAAATTCGGTCCAAATTGTTTCATCCAGGCTAAGAAGAAATAGTGTTTAATTTCACCGTAAATACAAATTAATGAGAGTTATCTGATGTCCACCGCATATTATCTCTGTATGCACAAAACCGCGGGTGAACCTGTAAGAAAACTATTGGTACGCCAATCGCTCATCAATACGAATCTACGAATCGAAAAAGATGAAAATTACATCTATTTTCCTTTGACTAAACTTCCGTCAGATCAAGAGAAGGAGCTGATTTCCTCTTTTGTGAAAGACTTCTCTATCGGAAATAAGGTTTTTCAAGTTAAAGATCAAGGGCCTAAGAATCTTCTTGAAACCCTAGATGGAGTCCTGCAACCAAAGGAACTTGTTTTTGTACCTCATAGTTATGATGTGATAGGGGATATCGCGATCCTAGATATTCCTTCAGAGTTATCACAGCATTCACATACTATAGGAGAAGCCTTACTAAAGGCCCATAAACATATTACAACCGTCTTAGATAAAAAGGAGGTTATACAGGACCTATATCGAGTAGGAAAATATGAAGTTATCGCCGGAGAAAACCGAACAGAAACGATTCATCGAGAATATGGATGTCGGTTTGCAGTAGATGTTACAAAAGCATTTTTTAGTCCACGCCTAAGCACAGAACATAATAGAGTTGCCTCTTTAGTTAAGCCAAACGAAACTGTAATCGACATGTTTTGTGGAATTGGACCATTTTCTATTTTGATTACTCGTAAAGTTGTTTCAAATGTACATGCAATTGATGTTAATCCTAATGCTATCGAATATCTCGAAAAAAACATTAAACTCAACAAACTTCGGGGAACAATTGTACCTTATGTAGGTGACGCCAGAGACGTTGTTAGTAAAAACAATCTTATCGGAATTGCTGATAGAGTAATAATGAATCACCCAGTAGCCGCTGATGAGTTTATAGATGTTGCTTGTATTGCCATCAAAAAAGAGGGAGGAATTCTTCATTTCTATGATTTTCTTAAATCAGAGGAACTGGAACAGTCAATGGAAGAAAACGTAATTGCTCAAGTAATCAAGTTCTCACGACAAGTTGAAAAGATACTTACAAAAAAAATCGTTCGACCAATTGCACCCCATACTTATCAAGTGGTTATAGATCTAAAAATCAATTGATCTTTGTTTTATTTCACCCTTAACGTGATTGTTATTTCCGTGTCTGGTTTTTTGAGTTGCTCTACCAGACGTCGATCCAAATCTATTGCAGCCTTGTCAGAATTGATTAAAAAGGTTCTATCCGAAATAAAAGCACTTTTTCTTCCTACGAGATCTGTTGGATGACTAAAAGTCAATTGTGGTGACCCTTTGCCCGTAATTTGTTCGATCAACCCATCTACTTCAATGATAACTTCTATAATTGCATCGATTTTCTTAGCATGCTTCTTAAATTCTTCTGTTAAATTCGTTGCGGCTGCGCTTGCACCAACTGCAATAATGCAATCGGCACGTGTACTGATTTTTTGTTCGCGAGTAATTTCAAATGTGGTTTTATGAGTTGCTCGAATGTTTTTATGACCTCTGGCAATAATCTTCTCAATTACTGGTGACAACCTGATTTAACACCATTCTGTATCAATTATCAAGAATATTAGAACTTTTTTTAATTCTTCTCTTCATTTTAAAAAAAATCTAATTATGGTGCATAGAAGTTAGACCAAAGGGGTTTTTATACTCAAATTATAGTATCACATGATGAAAACGCCTGCTCTTCACTGAAACTATACTCAACAAGAAGAAAGAAAAAAGTGGAGATTGGCTTAAGTGAGAGTTACAAGAACTGAGCACATCTGGTTGAAACCAACTACTACCCTAAGTCACCTTTGTCATCTCTCAAAAAACTTGTATAATGAGGCTAACTATGCTATTAAGCAGTCATTGAAAGCTCAGGGAACGTGGATACGGTACAACGAACTCTACCATCAGTTAAAACGCAGTATTAATTACCAACAATTGCCAGCGCAAACAGGACAACAGATCCTTCGATTACTTGATAAAGCATGGAAATCATTTTTTCGGGCGATTAAAGAATGGAAACGGCATCCTGAGAAGTTCAAGAAGAAACCACGGTCACCCAAATACAAAAAGAAGAATGGTGAACATCTGTTAGTGTTCACAACCAGCAGTGCCGCATCAAAAACAACATGCTACTATTTCCAAAGAAGTTTATTTGTGATTGTGCAATAACAACACGACTAGTGGATACCACCGATCTGAGAGAAGTGAGATTAATTCCCAAGGGAGTGGGGTATGTGTGTGAAATCGTCTACCAGAAAGTGATTGCACCGAAGGAACGTGATAAAACACGAATTGCCGGCATCGATTTAGGGGTCTCGAATATCATCGCTATGGTAAATAACATCGGGAAAAAACCGATTGTTGTTAAGGATGATGGCAGAGGGATAAAGAGCATCAACCAGTTCTATCAGAAGGAAAAGGCGCGGCTACATAGTATGTATGACAAGCAGGGGATACAAGACGGCACAAAAATGAAAAAACTGCGCGTCAAGTACGAAAAAAAATCGAAGGATTACCTCCACAAACTCAGTAGAAGTCTCATAACTTGGTGTGTGCAGCATCGCATCGGCAAATTGGTGATGGGGTATAATCCCGAGTGGAAACAACAGGTGGAATTAGGTAAGCGGAATAACCAAACCTTTGTGTTGATACCCTATCAGAAAATCATCTCCCTTATAAAGTATAAAGCAGAAGAACAGGGGATCGAGGTAGAATTAGTAGAAGAGAATCATACCAGCAAGTGTAGTTTTCTGGATAACGAAGCCATAGAACATCACGAACAGTATCTAGGAAAGAGAATAAGAAGAGGCTTATTCAGAAGTGCGCAGGGGGTTCTCATCAATGCCGATGTCAATGGAGCAGGTAATATAGTAAGAAAAAGCGAACCGAACGCCTTTACGCAAGTGAAGGCTGACGGGGTAGGAGGGTGTTTCATTGGGTTACACCCGGTGCGATGGAATTTCCTGATGAATGATGAGCTCGCACGAAGTCATTTGAACCATATGGCTCAAATTGCATAACCTAAGGTAGTATAATAGTCCAACGGAACAACAGGGATTTTAGAGTGATTGTATAATGACTGACAAAAGTCAGAATGATCAGGATTTATTGAAAAAGAAGGAGCGCCTTATACGACATTTTATTGCATCTAATACCCTTAAAACAGAAAAAGTGATTCGTGCATTCAAAGAAGTCCCTCGAGAATTATTTTTACCAAACTCACTGAGAGATAACGCCTATAATGATACACCGCTACCTATTGGTAATGGACAAACAATTTCAGCGCCTCATATGTGTGTGATTATGGCTGAAATTTTAGATCTAGAGATCGGGATGAAGGTGCTAGAAATAGGCACAGGTTCAGGGTATCACGCAGCATTAATTGCAGAAATTGTTGCTCCAAGTGATGAAAAAACATCTGGACATGTTTTTTCAATAGAAAGAGTCAATAAGTTAAGTGAATTAGCCCGCAAAAATATAGAACAGGCAAAATATTCTGATAGAGTTACTGTTATTCATGGTGACGGAACACTCGGATATCCTGAGCAAGCCCCCTATAATAGAATTCTTGTCACGGCGGCAGGTCCGAAGATACCAGAACCATTAATAGATCAATTGAAGATTGGTGGTAAACTAGTCATACCGATAGGTGGGGTTTACTTCTTTCAAACATTGATACTTCTGACGAAAGATTTAGAGGGTAAAATAAAGAAAGAAAAAAGAGGCGGAGTTTCTTTTGTGCCTTTGATAGGGGAACACGGACATTAAATTCCTCTTTACACGAGACTTATTTTAAATACAGTAACAACGCGTATGTTCTCGTGGGATTCTGAATATAGAAATGGAAAAGTACCTCCAATATATAGTACATTGTCTCTTGTTGCCCGTTCAAAAGTTACTAGAGATTCCCGAACAAATTGTTCCCAATTGATTTCGTTCTCTAATTTTTCGCCATCAAGATTATCAAAGATATAGTATATGTGTTTTTCCGGATAAAGAGTAGGTTGCTTAAAGTACGTACTTGTATAAACACTTGTTCGGTTTGTATAATAGTGAAAGAGCATTGGTTTTGTCGTAACTATCAAGGAATCGCTTGGTGTGTTCGAGTTTATCCACGTTGCGGCCCTTTTAAAGGCAATTCGATCGTATTGCAATTCTAAGAAATAATTATGGTTAATTGTGATGTAATATGAACTGACGAAAGTACCAAGGATAAATGCTAGAATAAAAACCTCTTTAAGGGTAGTAAATCTAAAATTACGAGTTTTATTTTCAATATAATGATAAACATTGAGAACCCCATATCCAGTAAATAAAGAAAGCGCAGGAACAAGTGTGCACAGATATCGCGGTTGAGGATTGCCCGCCCATAGGATAAAATGTAAGGATCCTAAACCTAGCCAGACATAAAAGATCGCATTGATTTTCAAGTTTCTAATTGATGTGAACAATCCATATACGAAAAAAATTGTCACAAGAGGTGTGAGGGTATAGAATGGAATGCCTTTTGTTGAGTAATAGAGTAGATTCCGCCTAAGTACTCCTAAATATCCTCCTAAAAGCGAAACACCAGATTCCTGTTGTGTTACATATACACTTTGGAACGGATTACCAAAGATAAGATAATTACGCAAAAACCAAATGCTGGATGCACAAAATAAAACGATCAATACAGCCAAAAACATTGTCTTACTTGGCCACGATATCCATTTTCTCATAAGAAGCAATACCACAAGTATAATCGGGAAAAAAAGCAAACTAGGGTATCGAGTTAAGAATAAAGCTCCTGTAATAAATGTACAAAGCCACATCATTATGTTTGACTTTTCTCTTATTGCTAAGATAAGTAAGTATATTGAAACGACAGCCAAAAGAGTCGCTGTTGCTTCCGATATAGCTCTAGATGTATGGGTAATATGTTGGGGATTAATTAAGACTAACGAACTTGAAAGAAGTGCCATTTTTTCATTACTTACTGTCTTTATCATCAAGAATGTAAGAGGGATTGTTAAACTTCCTACTATTGTAGAAATCAATAATGCTGAAAATTCAATGTCCCCAATAAATAATGATATTATAGCAACTATTATGGGATAACCAGGTAAATAATATCCGAGATCTTCACCCATAATCGTATAGCCATTACCTGTAATCATGTTTCTGGCTAAAGTTAGGTAATAGTAAATATCCCATACGTCTGCATATGGACGTATGACAATAAGTTGCCTAATAATGAATGCAAAAACAAATAGGGTGACAAGGATTAAAGCATCTCGACCTGATTGGCGATATGACTTAGAGTAGATTCGCATCGTTGTCCGCATTTTCTTCGACCTAATTAGGTGCCATTGAACGTTCAATTAAAGAAATAAAAATCTTTGTCTATGTGCCTTCATTTGTCTAAGCATTAACCCTTGTATCATATTTACGGTCAGACAATTGGCAATCATGTATATTTCTATTTACTAACTTCTCGAAATGTTATAATGTCTCCGCAAGAAGACCCTCCAACTTGTTGGGGGGATAAATTGCGCTGTTTTACTGGTTTCACTTTCACGGCAGTGTCCCCCAGTTTAAATAGCGGTTTGCGGATACTAACTATCGTGAGTGACATGGCGCTCAAGGGAACAGAGGAAGAGCTGTGATGAAACGCACCTACAAATTTCGCCTGTATCCCACCGCATCACAACAGGCGACCTTCATCCAATGGCTGACTAGCTGTCGTCTATTGTATAATACCGCGCTTGCCGAGCGAAAAGAGGCCTGGGAAACTCAGAAACGATCAGTTACGTATGGTGAGCAAGCAAGCCAGCTAAAAGACGCTAAAAAGGCCAATCCATTGTTACAAACGGTT
>Ga0180438_10000574_pt1 | contig 69649 bp, 106 predicted proteins | sample SS_ome_12_FD_132455 | JGI IMG/M metagenome (GOLD analysis project Ga0180438, IMG submission 132455) | Hypersaline lake sediment archaeal communities from the Salton Sea, California, USA - SS_3_D_2 metaG | ecosystem: Environmental > Aquatic > Non-marine Saline and Alkaline > Hypersaline >...
CCGAGCGCAGCCCGAGCGGCTCTACGGCCGGGAGGTGGCCTGATGGACCCGATCGTCCAGAACATGATTGACGAGGCCCTCGCAGGCGGCCCGATCAACATCAACTCTCGAGCTACCGACCCGGAAGTGGTCCGGGACATGATCGAGCGAAGCGGCCTCGACCGACGCGGCCTCATGCGGCCCGGCGCCGACCGACGAAAGGCGGACCAGTGAGCATCACCGTACGAGCGATCATCGCAGTGAGCGACACCGACGGAGAGGCCTGCGTGGTGGGCTGGAATGTCCCCGGCGAGCTGACCCCGGGTGAATGGGAGACCATCCGCGAGGCGGCCGAGGCCGACGCGGTCGAGACGGGATTCCTCGTCGAGCGGCTCCTGCAGGTCGATATCGCGGTTCCGCCGCCCTCGAAGGCGACCGTCATGCGGATCGAGGACGAAGACTGATTTTCCCCTTGCACCCTCACACGGCCTCACATACCATGCGGCCCCATACCAAAGGAACAAACCAACATGAAGACTTTTTTCACCATTCTCTTCGGACTCGCCTTCAGCGCTGTCAGCATCGTCTTCAGCCTGTACGTCACCGGGTTCATCTTCGCGCTCTCGATGTTCACCTTCAACTTCGTCAACAGGGCCATCTTCGGCCTCTAGGAGCCTTCGTGTTCGAGATCTTCGCCGCACTCTTCGACCAGACCCTGCTGACGCTGAAGCTTACGCCGAGCAGCCCGCTGACCAGCCTCAAGGTCACGGCCTACGCAGTCATCAACACGACCATCCGAGCGGCCGTCGCCCTCGGATTCACCTACGGCGCGATCCGCGTCGTAATCACCGCCGTCTCGCACGGCTCTTTCTAGGAGACCCACATGCCCGAAACGAAGAAGACCCGCCGCAACCGAGACTGGAGCCACGAGTTGGCCACGTTCGAGGCGGCCAACTACAAGACCCGCACGTTCCACCTCTCGTCCCCGGGCGTCGCCCAGGTGACCCGGGTGCGGATCCTGAACGCGTTCGACACGAACGTCGCGATCCGCACGAAGGGCGCGGACCTGATTTTCGAGAAGTAGTCCGAACCGGACGGGAGGTCGCATGAAGGAAGAACAGCTACTGGAGCTGGCCGAGCGCGCGATCGTGCTGCTCGCCGAACGCCCCGACGAGAAAGCCGTCTTTGTGGTCTACCCTGAAGACCGCAACGACTGGCGCCGAGCGGGCCCCCTGGAGCGGCCTTTCTATACCATGAAGGTCGAGCGACCTCCCGTCTACGTCGGGTTCAGCCCATACTTCATCCACCAGCTGCATCGCTTCAACGTCTACGAGCAGCTGATCCACCAGGCGGCCCACATCGCCGGCGAGATTGCGAGATACGATGCCCGATAGACTCGAAGAGAAGAGCGACGAGAACCTCGTCAAGATCCTGCGAAGCAGCGTCGAGCATGCGAACACCTGCCTCCGGCTGCTAGCGGAGCGCGGTATCACGGTCGATGTCGACGCGCGCGACGAGGAGAGACGAGACAACGTCGGTGGCCCTCTCAACATCCTGCTGGAGCCCGCCCGGTTCCGCCTGGGCCCGATCGAACGAAGGGAGCGACTGTGAAGGGAAACGAAACGATCGAGAGGCTGAACAAATGAGCAAGCGACGATTCATGATCGACATCGAAGCGGCCGGGAAGATGCCCGGCGGCGTGATCCTCTCGATCGGCTGGTGTCGGTTCAGCCCAGAGGACGGAGCGGTGCTCGCCGAGTCCGGCGAGGTCCGGCTCGAGATCCAGCCCCAGCTCGATGCAGGCCTGCGCGTGGACGGCGATACCCTGGACTGGTGGCTGCGCCAAACGGCCCTCCCCTGGGCCCCGGATACGGTCGCGCAGCCACCCAAAGCGGCCCTCGTGACCCTCCTGGCGTCGATCGCCAGGGCCGAGCAGATCTGGGCCAAGCCCCCGCAGTACGATCTGACGGGGATCCGAGCGGCCTGCGCGGCCTTCGGCATCGACGAGCCGTGGCACTTTCGGAAGGAGCGCTGTTTCCGTACACTGAGGGCTGAAGCCCCCAGGGATCTCCTCATGGAGCCCCTGCGAGAGGGCGTGAAGCACGGCGCGCTCGTCGATGCGGTCCACCAGGCCCGCGAGGCGGCCGTCATCATGAAGGCCCGGAGCGGCTCGTGAGGACGCAGTGGAACGACCGATGGAGTGGACTGGCTTCCCGAAGTACCGGGATGCCAAGCGGCAATTCGAACGCAGATACACGGAAGATTGCCTGCGCCACACCGGCGGAAACGTGACCGAAGCGGCCCGGATATCGGGGAAGGACCGGAAGGGGTTCTACGATCTGATGCGGCGCGCCGGCATCAACCCAGGAGACTTCAGGTGAGGATCATCGGATTTCTTGCTACCGCGGCCGCAATATTCGTGGTAGGGTTCCTAACGGGCGGATACTTGATCGCCCGCATAGCATACATCGCAGGTGCTCAGGCGGCCTTCGAACACTGCGAGCCATACGAGATGAAGATTGAAGCATCGACGACAGAATCCTACGACGGCCATTTCCGCTTCTGATCAGTTCGACTCCGAGCGGCCCTGTTATTTCCTGCTGGGGTGGTGCTCTACCGATCTGGCGGAGGCAGGCGGCTACTGGAGCCTGATTACCAATCAGCCGCTGACCTTTAGCGAGTGCTCGCGAGTCCACGACATAGGCATGGAGCCATACGAGAAGTTCCTGACCGTGTCCAAGGCCGAGATCGACGTGCTAGGCATTCCTCATGACTACGAGGCGTCGGCCTACTTCGACCTGGATCGGCAGCGAGAGGTTTCACTCCGCTCGAATAGCGGAAAACGGGAGAACAAACAGAATGGGTAAGACGACGTACGTGGACATTGGCAAGGTTTCGATCGAGCGGGTCACCGCGAAGGCGGTTCTCGTGAAGCGCGGCGACAAGGACCACTGGATCCCGCTGTCGCAGCTCGAAAGCGACACGGCCACCCGGGTACTCGCCAAGGCGGAGACCCTGGACAAGTGCGAGGTCGCGGACTGGTTCGTGGAGAAGGAGATCGACGGGTGAGCGCGGAGGTTGCAGAAATCTGGGCCGACGCGGCCATTTGGTGCGCCTTCTGGTTCGCCGTCGCAATGGCGGCCAAGTCATGAGCGCCCCCTGGCCTGTCCGCTGGCTCGAGACCGCGAAGCACTTCGCCTCCTGGTCGAAGGACGAGTCGAGCAAGGTCGGAGCGGTGATCGTGGGCGACCGCCAGCGGCTGCTCTCGATCGGCTACAACGGCCTGCCCACCGGGATGAACGACTGCCCTGTCGATCACCCCGAGCGGCACGAGCGGCCGGAGAAGTACTACTGGTACGAACACGCCGAGCGGAACGCGGTCTACAGCGCGGCCTTCCACGGCATCTCGCTGCGCGGCTCGACCATGTACTGCACGGCTGGCTGCTGCCCCGACTGCGCACGGGCGATCGTCCAGAGCGGGATCCGGCAGTTCTACTACTACGTGGACTCCCCGTTCGCGACGCGCGACGACTGGCTCGACCGGTTCCGTCGCTCGCGGGAGATCCTCATCGAAGGCGGCGTCCTGACCATCGCCGCGCAGGGGTACGAAGATGAGCAGTGACTACACGTTCGACCCGGACAACCTCGTGACGCTGCCCGCCAGCGACGTTCACGGAGAGCCGGAGTTCATCGTCGAGGGATGCACCGGATGCAACCTGGCGTTCGAGAAGGGCGAGACGTTCAACACCTTCCTCAATCACAGCCGAGGCTGGCAGGCGCTCTGCGAGGTCTGCTACAACATCTTCGAGCCTAACAAGCACGAGAACGCGAACGCCACGATCATGACGCGGCTGATTCTGCGGGAGATCCGAAAGCATGGGCAAAGCTGAACAGAACTACCTCGACCTGCTCCACGACGTGATGCTCAACGGCGCGCGAAGTGAGAACCGGACCGACACGCCCACGCGGAAGGTCTTCGGGCGCTTCTGGGAGTGCGAGGACGTCGTCGAAGACTTCCCGCTGCTCACGACGAAGCGGATTCACACGAAGTCGGTGATCGCCGAGCTGATCTGGTTCCTCAGCGGTTCGACGAACAACTTCGATCTGCGCGCGATGGGCTGCACGATCTGGGACGAGTGGGCTGACGAGGACGGCTCCCTGGGCCCGATCTACGGCGAGCAGTGGCGCAACTGGCACGCCTGCGACGGCCTGGGCAACGTCGACCAGATCCAGCAGACGGTGAACTTGCTGCGCGACGACCCGAACAGCCGCCGCATCCTGGTGTCGGCCTGGAACGTCGCCGCCCTGGGGCACATGAAGCTGAACCCCTGCCACGACTCGTTCCAGCTGCAGGTCTGCAACGGCGAGCTGAATATGATGGTCCGCATGCGATCGATCGACATCTTCCTCGGGATGCCGTTCAACATCTCGAGCTATGCGTTCCTGCTCATGATGTTCGCTCACGTCACCGGCTACCGGCCGAAGCGCCTCGTCTTCGCCCTGGGCGACCTGCACATCTACGAGAGTCACATGGAGCAGGGCCGGATCCAGCTGAGTCGAACGCCCAGGCCGGCACCCCGGGTACACCTGGCGGACGAGGTCTCCTCGATCTTCGACTTCCGACCGGAACACGTCGAAATCAGGTCATATGACCCATACCCTGGGTTGAAGGCCGACGTCGCGGTGTAACTGGGTAGACCAGGACAGTCCTGGACAACCCCAGCACTACAAAGGAAACTAACATGCGTGGATTTATTTGTGCCCTCTTCATCATTGGCCTGCTGCTGACGGCACAGGCTCACACGGCCAGCGCCCAGACCCTGGACATCGGTCTCTGCTACACGGACGCCTTTCAGGCCCAGTTCGCTGCCTTCGACTCGCCCTCCGCAGCCGAGTTCGATCCGCCGTCGAGCCGAGTGGGGATCATGCCCAACGTGGCGGCTCTCTTCACGGACGGCTCCTGCTTCCTGATGGAGTTCACCATCGGATCGTTCGCTCCGAACGACTTCGGTGGCGATCAGAACATCCTCTACACGGGGGACCTCGATGGGGCCATCGTCTTCGAGGGGGAGATCTACGCCCCGTCCCCGTTCAACGAGGTCCGATCCGGCGATCAGGCCCTGTGCGAGCCGAATTGCCCGATCTCGGACCCGCCCGGAGGTGGTATCGCCCTCTGGCAGCCGGTGACCCCCGTCGGAGAGTTCGTCGAGGTCATTGGGGCTGAGGCCACCATCGTCGTGGACGACGTTCGCCTCTCGGCTCCGCTGATCCTCTTCGACGTGGATGCCGGGGCCTACCCGTTCGGCGATCCGAATCCCACCTACGCGGACCTGCTCAACTCGGACAACGTCTACGTGAAGTTCGGGGCAGACGAGGTGATCCCCACCGGCACGGACCAGTTCGTGGCGCTCCAGGTGAACACACTTTCCGTTCCCGAGCCGGCGATGGCGTCCGGTCTTGTCGCCGGGATCCTCGCCCTGGTGCTCCTGGGCGCGGGTGCCGCTCGCGCGAACGACGAGAAGGTGATGGAGGATCTTCGTGACGACCTTCAGGTTTGCGAGGACACGTCCTACACCGACGAAGCGCTGCGCGAGTGCGAGCGCGAAGTGGTCGCGGAGGCTGTGAAGCGACTCGAGAAGTAAGCGGTGGGTCCGGCGGTCAGGAATAGTTAGTCACCTTCCTGACCGCCGGTGCCACACACCAGGACAAACAACCAAGAGGGCCATAATGTCCATCTATTTCTGCAACGAAGACGCCATCGACCTCGACGTGATCCGCACGATGGGCGTGTCCGTGAAGAACGGCGACAGCCCGATCGGCTACTTCGGCACGGGCCTGAAGTTCGCGATCGCCACGCTGCTTCGCTTCGGTCAGACGATCAAGCTGACCCGCGACGGTCAGAACCACCTGATCACCGCCGAGACGAAGAAGATCCGCGGCGAGGAGTTCGACGTCGTCACGCTCGACGGCGAGCACCTGGGCTTCACAACGCAACTCGGACGCAACTGGGAGGTCTGGCAGGCCTACCGGGAGATCTTCTCCAACTGCATGGACGAGAAGGGCGAGATCGCAACGGAGATGCCCGAGGGCGAGTGGGGGACCGTGATCGAGATCGACGGCGACCTCTGCCACGCGGCGCATGACATCCGCTTCACGATCTTCCTCAACTCCCCGGTCATCAAGCACGTCATCGGCCTCGCGTCGCTTCACCAGGGGGGCAGCCCGTACGCCTTCTATCGTGGCATCCGAGCCCACACGCACGAGTACCCGTCGATCTTCACCTGGAACCTGATCGACAGCGTCGCACTCACGGAGGACCGCACGCTCGCGTCGCCGTACTACCTGAACCGTGCGGTCACGGAGCTGATCCTGGGGCTCGACGACGAGGACCTCTTGGAGCAGCTGCTGCTCGCCGATCGGACGACCTACGAGGGCAACCTCAATTACGAGATCGTCGCCGTGGAGCCCAGCGAGGCGTTCATGCGCGTCTGCAGCAAGCACCGGACGAACCTGCACCTCAACGGGACGGCCGGCTCGCTCTGGCGCTCGAAGCAGAGCTACACGGTTCTCTACGAGCCAGTGGAGCTGAGCCCGCTGAACGAGGCCGAGATCGACGAGGCGATCGGGCTGCTGCGGATTCTCGACTGCCCGCTGACGCGTGACGAGTTCATCGTCGTCGACAGCCTGGGCGGCGCCTTCTACGGCGTCTTTCGAGAGGGCTTCATCCTGATCGACCGGAAGACCCTGGAGAAGGGCCCCCGGTTCATCGCCAGCACGCTCTACGAGGAGTGGATTCACAAGTCCCATGGTCTGCGTGACTGCACCCGCGAGCTGCAGAACATGCTCTTCGACAAGCTGCTCTTCTTCGTCGACCGGACGCGACGGGCGGAACAGCCATGAGCTGCGGCGACTGCAAGCACGTCCGGACGGTCCTGCACGCCCCGTTCGTGCCCGAGACCGTGAAGGTCACGTTCCACTGGCGCCCGCCGTTCATCCGGCGCGAGGTGATCACCCACGATCGGATCCGCATGGACTGGTGCCATCGCTATCCGAAGTCGGTGCTCGCGAAGCACAAGTGCGGAGAGTACGAGCCGATGGAGGCGAACTTATGAGGATCCTCGTCTGTGGCAGCCGCGGCGCCAGCACGTCCTTCGTGGTCGATCGCTTGGACCACCTGCTAGGCCAGGTGTACAGGGGCACGAAGACGATCATCCACGGCGCAGCCCGGGGCGCCGACACCGGCGCTGGCATGCTCGCCCGCCACCTGGGCCTCTTCGAGGAGTCCTACCCGGCTGCCTGGGAGCGCGACGGGAAGGCCGCCGGCCCGATCCGGAACCAGCGCATGCTGGACGAAGGCGATCCCGACCGCGTCATCGCGTTCTGGGACGGGAAGTCGAAGGGCACGCTGGACATGATCTCGCGAGCGACCGCCGCGGGAATCCAGGTCTGGATCGAACCGCTCCAGAGCCAAGAGCCGGCGCAGGGGGAGCTGGGGCTATGAAGTCTTGCTGCGCCGAGCGCCTGCGTTACGGGATCGTCGCCGTCGAGAACAAAGCTGACGCATGCAACCTCTGCATGGGCCTCTGGTGGCTCGACCGCGGACAGACGGAGCTGCGCACCGGGTTCCCGGTGAAGGCCTATGAGGCGCTCGCTGAGGCACGCAAGCGCCTGGAGAACTACACCAAATGCCGAACGGAGAACTGCCTACGATGAAAGGTCTCGAGCCGGCGATCCACGCGTTCCTGGAAGCCTGGGACGACCCGGACGTCATCTACGACAGCTACGAGGTGTTCGTGGCACCGATCCGCGAGGCGATCGAGCACTACGACGAGCCCGAATACCAGTGCCCGCTCTGCGGCCAGGCGAAGGCCCAGCCGGCGACGGAGATTCTGCGTGCGATCAAGTCGTGCGAGGTCTGGTCGGCCGACGGCACGAGCTGGACCTTCCTCAACTCCAGCTACGAAGGTGACTTGGAGGCGATGCTGGAGGACATGCTCAAGGTCATCCGAGGAGAGGTCACCTGATTTTTTCTTCTAAAAGTTCGTCACCTTCCTGTACCCCCGGATACATACCGTCAGAGGTTAGGTTGATATGCTGAAGCACATGGTCACGTCCCCCATTCTCTACGCGACTCCGTTCGTCGGTCGGGATCAACCCCACAAGACCCAGGAAGGGAAGCTCTGGCTCTCGTGCGCGGAGTACGGGTTCTCGTTCTGCTGCGCTGAGATCGACGAGTCGTTCGGTCCGATCCAGCACGGCGAGATCGTCCGCATTGAGGTCCGGCTGAACGAGTTCCTGGGCTCGAAGCCCTTCCCCTACGACGAGGCTGGACGGATCTCCGAGCTGGCGGACCGGATGCTGAGCGAGATGTTCGGGCACGAGTATGGCACCTCGGAGTGGGAAGAGAGCTTCATCGAGGCATGCGGCCTTGACGAAGACGCGATCGAAAGCAGCCTGGGGTCCACTCTCCCAGGCGACCTTTACTACTGCGTGAGGCGGGTATGAGGTTCGAGCTAGTCGAGAAGACCGAGGCTCTCAGGGGGGAACACGGTGACGACGAAGCGCGTGGAGATGGCGATTCGGGAAGCGACGACTAGTCCAGTTGCTGGGCGTCGATACGTGCGCGTCACCGTCAGTAAGCCGTTCATGACGACTACTCGGGTGGTGCTTTCGCTGATCGCAGACGACCCGCCGAACGACCTGATCCGAATCTCGGAGAGCCCACTGGGCAGTCTGCTGCTGGTGCAGGGATCAACCCAATACCTGCTAGCAAGCGGCCAGTGGTCAGACCTTCGACTAACGGAATACGAGGAGAACTAGATGCCCGGAAACAAGCTCTACAACCCCGGCCAGCCGTCGCTCGCGCAGCGGCTGAACCACGCGTCCCGCACGCGGCAGGCTGGCTACTCGAAGACGAACCGAGAGGAAGTGCTCCTCTTCAAGCGGCGCATCGCCGACGGCATGGATCCCGAGGAGGCCCGCAAGGGCACGAAGATCTCGAAGCGGATGGTCCCGGACATCCTCGCCGGCCGCACCTGGGCCTCGGTGATCCTGCTCGTGCTGATCGCGACGGTCACGATGGGCAACAGCTGCGTCGCAGGCAACGACTATACGGTCACCTGCCAGGGCATCAACTACCCGCTCTGTCGGGACGTGCCCTACGACTACCCCTGCCTCTGCCTGAGCGCGCCGGACGGCGTGACGTCGCAGCGGGCCCAGGAGCTGAGGTACCTGAACGACCGATGATGGAGGAAATCTTCGGAGGGGAAGGTGGCAAGCTCAAAGTTGTGCTGAACCAGAAGTTCTGGACTGTGCCGCCAGACGAGCAGGAGGACATCCTTCAGGAGTCCTACCTGATCGCGCTGCGGCGCGGCCTGCTGTACGAGCCGCTGACCTGGTGGGCTGCCACCACACTTCTCCTCGACGCATATCGTTCTGTCCGAAAGCCCAGGGGGCAAAAGATGAAGCACTTCCCAACCGATCCCGACAAGCTCACTGAGCTGGCCGACCCGCCGAACCAGTGGGCGGACATGGAGGTCCGAAACAAGATGCTGAGTCCCGAAGAGCAGGAATTCCAGGAGTGGCTGGAAGGGCCGGAAAACGCGAATTTCAACGTCTCGCTGGCCACGGAGACCCGATTTCTGCTGAATTCGATGCCCTTCACCCTGCGGGAATTGGCTGGACACTGCAAGCGGTGATCATGCTACGATCCCGGTATGGATGCAGCTCTCGGGTGGATCGGTGACCTCGTCAGATACTTCGCGCGCCTGGTGCCTCGGCTCCAACTCGTGCGCATTACCGAGCGGGCGGTCAAGTTCCGCCGCGCGAAAGCGCTGGAGGTCGGACCTGGGCTTCACTGGTGGTGGCCTGTGACGACCGAGATGGACGTCTACCCGGTGGTCCGGCAGATCGTGAGCCTCGAGCAGCAGATGATGCAGACCGAGGACGGGAAGACCTTGGTGGTCGATGGCGTCATCGTCTACTCGATCACCGACCTCTACACCTTCTGCGTCGAGAACCACGACGCCGAGGAGAACATGGCGGAGCTGGCCCAGGCGGGCATGCGGAAGGCGGTGCTCTCGACGACCATGGAAGAGATCGGCGCCGGCCGTGCGAAGTTCGACCATCGCCTGACGCGCGAGGCGCAGAAAAGTCTGAGTGGATTCGGCGTCGAGATCGAATCAATGCGACTCCAAAGCTGCGCGGAAGGCACTGTACATATACACGCGGGCGCGGCCGTGACGATCGGCATCGCAGCAGGAGGCGAATAATGTACCGAGATCATCTGACCGGAGAAGTAAAGCGACGAGACCTGGGCTTCGCAGTCATGCTGGCCACGGCCATCATCTTCTGGGGAGGAGTCTGGGCATGCGTCGGATTCACCGTTGGGTACAGCAGCGAATCCGCAGCCGTTCGGAAGGCGTGCGAGCGCATGGTCAAGGATGGCTGGGAGGTCACGGTCGACTACTGCGTGACCGAGCTACGGCCATGACCAGGAGGCGGCCCAGCACGTTTTCGGTGATCAGCTGGATCCTGGTGTTCGTGATGGCGCTCTACGTCTCGCTGGTCATCGTCCCCGACGCCCAGGCGAGCACTCCTCCGAAGCCCCGAGCGCGGCTGCTGCTTGAGATCCGGGACGAAAGGCTTCGGGTCTTCGAATACGAAACGGACAAACTGATGTGCCACATCTCGGTCATCGATGTTAAGATGATCGGGTCGCAGGCCAGCATAACATGCGTGAGAAAAGATGACCAAAAAGCATATCCCGAGCGTCGACTGTTTCTCGATCCGAGCCGCTGAGCGACGCCGACAACTACTCAAAGAACGCGACGAGTTACTCGCCAAGCTGGCGGGACTGGCGAAGATGCGTCGATATATGAACGGAGAACGAGAAGATGGCTGAAGAGGTGAAGTTCCACACGGTCAGCGACCGCGCCTTTCGGGCGATGAACCAGGCGGCGATCGACACCCAGGCGCTTCTCGAGGCCACGGAGAAGTCGCTCGACCGCGCGCTCCAGGAGAACCTGAAGCTCCAGGAGCAGGTGGCCCGCCTGACGCGGGACGCTGAGACCGACGAGGAGATCATCAACGCGCTGGACGAGATGGTCGAGCAGCCTCCCACCGACGTCTGGGACAACACGGACGCGAAGCTCGTGAAGCAGCTGAACGGTGAGCTGGAGAAGGCCAACGACATGATCGTGCTGCTGATGGGCCAGCGAGAATGGGGTGCGGCCACCGGTGCGCTGCTGGAAGACCCGGCCGTGAAGCGCGCCTACGACGATGTCCACCGTCGAAAGCCTGTGTCCGGACCGCCCGCCCCCGCGCGCGAGGAGATGATCGAGGCCGAGGCGACCGTACGACCGGCGCTCAAGGCCACCGAAGAGGCAGCCCAACGCATCGTCCAGAGCATGAACGCGGCGGAGGTCCAGATCGACAAGGACATCCTCGCGAGCTTCGCGCAGGACAAGACGATCAAGCGGCTGGACGACGAGATCATCATCGACGACCCGTTCGACGAGGTTTTCGGCACCGCAGCCCACGCGGCGAAGGCCGGCGAGCCTATCAGCGTGATCATCAACGATCCGCTCCGCCCCGACCGCGTGATCAAGCGACTCGACGACGAGCTGCAGGTCGCCGAGGTCAAGGTGGCCCTCGCCCAGGGCGATCGGGCGAAGATCCAGCAGACGCTGACGCAGACCCAGAAGGCCTGCCGGCGGTACAAGGCGCGGATCTCGAGACAGAACGAGCAGCTCGACGCGCTGAAGAAGCTCGCAGAGGCGGCGTTCCCGCTCTACGAGAAGCTCGTCTCTGCAATGGGGAGCGAGACCGTGATCAAGACGGAGCACGCGAAGCTCACCTACTTCTCCCAGAGCAGGGAGACCGAGCAGCAGTGCGTCGCCTTCCACAACGCTTTCAACGAGGCCGCTGAGGCCCTTACGCCCCCGCGGCGAGGAGATACGGAATGAGTCAGAACAACGCGAGCAGTGGCGGAATCGGAATCTTCGGTCTGATGTTCGTGGCCCTCTTCGTCGGGAAGGTCTTCGAGATCGGCGCCGTCGCCAGCTGGTCCTGGTGGTGGATCACCGCGCCGCTCTGGGGCCCGATCGCCTTCGTGATCGTCGTCTTCCTCGTCATCGTTTTCGCGGTGGTCCTCTACGAAGCGTTCACGGGCAACAAGTCCGGCTTCCGGAACTACTGACATGGGCTACATCACCTACACGCATGTGGAGCGACTCGGCCACCCGAACGTCGACGGCCTGCTGATCGGCGACTGCTACATCTTCCCGAAGCTCGACGGCGCGAACGCTGTGCTCTGGAGCGATCGGGAGAAGGGCGGCGTATGCACAGGCTCGAGACGGCGCGACCTCACGGTAGAAGGCTCGGCCGACAACCACGGCTTCCGTGCGACCATGCAGGAGCTGTGGAATAACGGCGACCTGGAGTGGATCCAGGACACCTACGATGGCGTGAAGTTCCCGATCTTCTACGGCGAGTGGATGGTGCCGCACACTCTGAAGACCTACCGGGAGGACGCCTGGCGTCGCTTCTACGTCTTCGATGCGCGATGCCCAGACACGGGACGCTACCTACACTACGACACCTGGGCTCCCCAGCTGATCGAGTATTACGGTCACGTCGTCGAGCCGCTCGCGAAGATCACGAACCCGACGGAAGAGGACATCGTCCGGATGCGGGACGTCATCAACACCTACCTGATCTCCGAGAACAGCGGAGTCGGGGAGGGCGTGGTCGTCAAGAACTACGACTTCGTCAACCACGTCGGCAAGACGGTCTGGGGCAAGAGCGTCCGCAACGACTTCAAGGAAGACAACAAGCGTGCGTTCGGGACCCCGGAGCATCAAGGCAGCTTCCAGGTCGAGTGCGCGATCGCCGAGGAGTACGTCACCCAGGCGTTCGTCGAGAAGACGCGAGCGAAGATCGTGATGGCCATGGCTGAGCAGGCCTGGAGAGACGATCCGGCGCTCCGGGACATGAGCGCTCAGCGGATCGCTGACGCTCAACGGGGCTCTCTGATCCCCCGGCTGCTGGAGACCGTCTTCCACGAGCTGCTCGACGAAGAGACGGCGGCGTTCGTGAAGAAGCACAAGAACCCGACGATCGACTTCAAGAAGCTGCGCGGGTTCGTTGTCGCGCAGGTGAAGAAGCACGCTGGCGACCTGTTCTAGGTCATCTGGGGCGTAGCTCAAGGGCAAGAGCACTGGCCATCTGCAGTATACGGCCAGCGACGCGGGTTGGAGTCCCGCCGCCTCAGTGCTAGCCTGGCGCCTCCCTACACAGGAGGCTGTCATGCTGACCCGACTTCTCGCTCTCTTCGTCCTGCTCTTTGCGCTGCCCAGCGGGGCGGCGGTCTTTTCCGAGACCCAGAACTCGATCACGTTCACGTCGAACAACCCGTTCGGCTCGAGCCCGTCGCTCGTCGACCCGGCGTTCTTCGCCGAGTTCCCCTTGGGCGTGAACCCGTTCACGATCAGCTCCAGCTACGACGATGCGGCTTCGACGTTCGACCAGTGCTTCGGACCTGGCATCGACGACTGCTACCTGGTCACTACCTCGGGCGCGACGTTGTCGATCACGCTTGCCGGCGAGACGTTCACCCAGGCGGACTTCGACTTCACGAACGCATTCCTGACGCCAGCCGAGGCGAACAGCTTCGACCCGATCGACGGCGCGGTCTTCCCTGCGCTGGTGACGACCGACGTCGCCGGAATCAGCTCGGTGAACACGCTTGGCACGGCCAACGTGAACCGCTTCGGCCTGCTCGATCGGTGGTCGCTCGAAGGCGTCGTCCTCCAGGTGAGCCTACCTGAGGCGTCGAACCTGCTGCCCGATCCGCTCGGCTTCGACGGCTTCAACTTCTACACGCAGGGCGTCGATCGCACCGGCGCGTTGATCATCTACGACAACGTGCTGGACCAGACCGGCTACGCGTTCATCACGAACCCGGAGCCCGGGGCGGCGGTGCTGATGGGCCTGGGGCTCATGGGGCTCGCCGGGCTCAGCAAGCGCAAGCGGGTCTGATTTCGACCTAGTTCGGGAGTGCGGTGTTCACGTCTGCGAGGTCGAGCGACTGCCCCTGGGCCTGCAGCAGCGCCACGTAGATCGGCTCCACCAGCGGCGTTCCCGACAGCACGAGCGCCATCAGCATCGCGTGTGAATGGCCGATCGAGACGGCGTCCATGTCCCCCGGCAGGTAGAGGCAGAGGCTGCCGTCAGCTCGAGTCACGATCGCGGCGTCGCCTTCGCTCAACTCGATCTGGCTCTCTTCGCTCCACGTCCGCTTCGTGACTGTCGTGTAGTCCTGATTCTTCAACTTCTCGGTCCAGGGCTCGCCGATCGCGTCGGTAGCCTTTGTGGCCGTGCCTCCCGCCCCTGGGCATGTCCCGGTGGAGCTGGCGAGACCGGCGTTTGATTGCCTTCAGCGTGTCGTCCGACGCCATCCCGCCACCGCCAGGCCCAGGATACCAAGAACGAGCAGGAGCAGCATCCCAGGTTCGGGCACGTACTCCTTCGAGGTCTGCATCGGAAGGTGGTTGCTGTTTCCGCTCTCCACGACCGCGTGCTCCGCCTCGAATTCGGCGAGCTGCTCCGGCGTCCATGTCTGAACGGCCCGCAAGGCGTTGAACCCTTCCGGGTAGGGCTTGCCGGCGTGCGCCTTGCAGACGAGCGGCCCTTCGTCGCCTCCGCCGTAGCGGATCGTTTCGAGGCGGCCCAGGAGCGTCCCATCGGGCTGCTCGCGGATGTTCGTGAGGAAGTTGCAGCGGCGCCCGTCGACGCTGTGCTGGCTCGGGTAGCAGCAGCTCCAGGCTTTGACGACGCGCTCGTCGCCCTCGACTGCCGGCGGCTGGTACAGGTGGACGTCGAACTTCTCGTGGACGGCCGGGATCTCAGGCCAGTCTTCCGGGTGGGCTTCACTGTGGGGCATTGCAGGCTCCTGTCGTGTCGATGTATAGGGTAGCGTGTCCGCCTACGGTCACATCGTCTGTGTCCCACCGCTCGGTGCCCAGCGCCTGCTGGCCGTCGCTGCGGGACCCGTTGATTCCGATCTCCGCCCCGCTGATGCAGGGGTTGTGGTGGCATGCGACCTGAAGAACCGCTAGCGCTCCGAGGGTCATCCACGTCATCCAGGTGATGCGGTCTCCACCGAACATCCGATGCCCGGTCTCCGCAACGCATGCGATGGTCAGGACGAACGGCAGGCCGTAGATCACGACGCCCAGGAAGTGCAGTGTCGATTCCATCAGAAGATGTCCTCCTGCTCCGGGCCGGGAAGTTCGATCTCCTCTTCGGGCTCTTCCCCGACCCAATCACCCTGACCATAGACCTCGACCCACCTCTCGCGGCAATCCTCGAGGTCCATGAACTGGTAGACCTTCCGACGGCCCGTCGAGACCGACGAGTTGCCCTTCTTCACCGGAGCGACCTTGCTCAGGAAGCGACCCCAGTGAACGCGCGTCTTCGGGTTTCGGAAGCTCTTGCGCTTCGTGTACTCCAGGTAGTCCTGGTAGAGGGTGTCAGTCAGCACGACCTGCGGCCACGGCACGCTGCCAGGATCGTCGTCGAGCATGCGGCCCTCGACCAGCTTGTCGAACCACCACTGTTCCTCGGTGTCGTAGCTCTGCATCTGCTGCTCCTGCAGCGCCATCGTCGTCGGAACGTGGCGGACATCAAAGCCGGAAAGATCGTAGTTGAGCAGGTTGTAGAGAAACCCCTCTCGCCCTCCGTTGTCCATCTGCTGTTGAATCGCACCGAAGTACTCAGCGTCCCGGGCCCGTGCATCGCTCACGTCAAGAACGAGGAAGCGGCGCTCGCTCCGACTGTGGGCCGGAACGACCCAGTCATGGTTCGAGGCCATCATGAGGTGCAGGCAGTTAGTCGCGGTTTCGATGTCGACGCCCTTGGCCTCGATCTGCATCGTATCCTCGGTGACGATCATCTTCAGCACGCCTTCGTGCTTCTTGTCGCCGGCGTAGAAGGCCTCGTCCGCGAAGATGAAGACGCAGTCCCGGAGGTGGGCGTTGAAGTTCCCGACGAGCTGGCTGGAGTGTCCGACCTGCATGTAGTGTCGGCCCAGGAGGGCCCCGAGCTGCTTCGCGAGGAACGACTTCCCCGTCCCCTGCTGGCCGCGCATCACGATTGCCGTCTGCCCAGGCTCGCCGGGATGCTGGATCATTCGGGCCATCCAGCCCATTACGTATTCGAAGTAGGTGTCCTTGCCTTGGCAGACGTTTTCGCGGATGTGCTCTTCGAGCTTGTCCCACCGCCCCGGGCGTGCTTCACAGGAGAAGCCTCTCCAGAGGTTGTACGAGTCCGGCACTTCCTGGTTCGGAACGAAGATGACCCGCTTGAACTGTCGCCGGTCCGGATGCTTCAGCCACCAGTCGCCCAGGGGCATGTACTTCGGGTTCCCGTCCTTGTCGGACCCGACCTCCACCCGTCGGTTCATGTGCGCGTTCTTGAAGTCGCCGAAGCTCATTGACGAGAGGCGCGAGCGCCGGAGGATCGGATCGTCCAGCTCTTCGATCACGCGGCAGCGTCCCCCGAAGTTCTCGATCACCGAGTAGCGGTCATTCATCGCCGCCAGGTTCGGATCGATCGCGAATTCCTTCGCCTTCCCGATCTGGCGTTTCGCATAGCTTTCGACGTTCGCGCCCTTGTCGAGCACTGAGTCGCTGATGCCGAAGTCCGGGTCCGTGATCAGCGAGAAGATGACCTCGTCGGGCACGTTGCAGCGAACAAGGTTGCAGACGCAATCGAATAGCCAGCTCGATCGCGAGTCGTCTTCCTTGGGCGGTTCGTCGGGATGCCGCCCCTGGACGATGATGACCTTCACACGGTCGGGCACGTCCCACTCGTCCAGCTCGTCCATCGTGGCGATGCGGGCAATGTTTCCGCTGATCTCGACCGTCTGGGACGACGCTCCGAACAGCTCGTTCGTCTGCGTGGGCGCGGCCGGCGTGAACTGCGAGAGCGAGTAGATCCGGCTCTGGTCGAAGACCTCGACCTTCGCCAGCTCCTCGCTCCGACCCTTCGCGCGCTTCTTCGCGTCGGGGACGTTGACGGTCCCTGGCAGCCGCATGATGCGATCGACGTTGTGGCAGTTGTCCGCGCCGAAGAGCAGCTCGAGCTGCAGGTTCCAGCGCTTCGCGGTCTCGGCCAGGCCGACGTCGCCGTTGATCTCGAACTCCTCATCGAGCCGCCAGAAGCCTTGGTAGCCGCCGCCCGAGAAGATGACCGCCGTGGGCTTCGGAACGCCGGCCGGCGGATCCAGCAGCTGGGTCAGGGCGCGCTCTCGCTCTGCTTGGAGATCCTGACCGTCACGCGGGTCGACGTCGACGTGCAGCCAGCGCATGCCCCGCATGTCCTCGCGGAGTGCCTTCTTGTCCATCGGTCCACGCGTCGGGTTGACGTGGAAGTAGATGTTGCGGGTGCCGTTGTACTTCTCGATCCACTCCGCGCATTCGGTGTCCGTCTCGGCCTCGAACGTCGCGGTGGTGATCGCCTTGCGATCCACGGCGATCGCAGTCAGCACCCAGAGCCCAGAGGGCTCGTACTGCTTCAGGAACTCGATTGCTGCCGGGGTATCGGTCATCGTTGGAGAAGCTCGTCTAGATCAGCCACGGCGATCTTGCCGTAGGAGTGCAGTAGGGCTCGTTCGATCAGCTCGTCGCGAGGGACTCTGCCGACGAATTCGTGGGCGGTCAGTCCATCAAAGAGCAGATTTTCTACGACGCCGCGAGAACCGACTCGTAGCAGAAGCCACGCGCCACCGCCCGCATTCCAGCGGCGACGCAGCCAGTTGCGCTGGTGCTGCTTGTACTTCGGGAGCCGCAGCGGTGTGTCGTTCTGCTTGGGCCAGCAGGGCGCGTACTTCAGCTCGAGCCATCCGCGCAGGCACTCGACGTCGGGGCACCCAGGGTTCGCGGAATTCTCGACGGCCTGAGGATCGGAGCGGAGGCGCCTCAGCGCCTTGATCACCTGGGCGCGGTAGTTGTACTCACCCATCGTCGCTCTCCCGATACGGGCAGCAGTGCTCGCATCGCGTGTGAGGGTCCGGCTCACCGTCGCGCGGACAGTTACGGCAGGTGCATCCTCCTGGGCTGATGTTCGCGCTCGTGAGCGGCTGCACCACCGGCTCCCCGGCCTCGTAGGCGGCGAGAGCTTCGCGGATCTCCGCCTCCGCCGATTGGTAGCCCGCCACCCACTCTGTCACGGTCTCAGTGTCCGCCGATCGGGCCACGTTCATCGAGCGCACCGCCTTCGCCAACCGGTCGGCAAGGGCGATCTGCGTTGCCATCCGAGCACGAACAGCTTCTCCAGCAGCCACCCGAGCCTCCAGTTCCTTGATCCGCTTGTTCCGGGTCACCATCCATAGGTGGTCAACGGACATTACTCACCTCCCCGGCCTCGTAGGCGGCGAGCTTGGCGCGGTAGTCGGCCCGCTTCGAGTCGGACTCCGCGAGCTTGTCCGCAAGGTCGGCGACTCTGGCGCGGGCTTCGTCGCGTTCTTCGACGAGCAAGTCGATCACCTGCGAAGGCAGCGCGGGCTTGCGCTTCGCCTCGTCAAGCTCCCGCTCCAACTCCGCCACCCGAACGCGGGCCTCGTCGCGTTCGCGTTCTGTCTCACACACGTGGCACGGCCCCTGCCAATCTGGTGGCAGCATGTGAGCGAAGTTCTCGCACCACTTCGCTTTTCGCTCCCGCTCCAACTCCGCCACCCGAGCCTCGGCGGCTTCGTGCAGACCGCGTAGCCGCTCGATCTCGGCCTGGGACAATCGAAGCTCGATGTCCCGCTCGCGCAGCTTCTTGCCGTGGTCTACGCGGAGGGCCAGTTCCGCCTCGGCAGCTTCGGCACGCTTCTTCCACGTCTCGTCACTCATCGTCTTCGCCCCTTTCGTTTCCCTCGGCCACGGGGCGCGGAGAGGATTTCTCCGTAGGCTCCGCTGCGGGCGGAGGGGTGGAGCATTTTAGGCAGCCAGTTGGTGACATATCTTTCGGAACTGGAAACTCATAGCCGCACACGATGCAGCGCCATATCCAGCCGCTCTCCCATACGCTCACATCGAATCTCCCCAGCTCGAGCCCAGCTCCACGTCGACCTTCGACGGGACCGTGAGCTGCGGGATGCAGTGCTCCATGATCTCGGCCGCGGCGTTCGCGTCGCCTTCACCATGGAAGCTGCCTGTGATCTCGTCGTGGACCTGGAGCTGCAGGTAGTGACCGTCGCGATGAACGTCGACCACGGCCTTCTTCGTCTGGTCCGCTGCGCTGCCCTGGATGACGCGGTTGAGCGCCTTCTGGGTCCAGTCGTACTTGCCATCCTTCCCGACCGGGAAGTGGCAGTGGCGGCCCAGGATCGTGATCACGTAGCCGCGCTCGTTCGCCTTGTGCTGGGCGAACTTCGACAGCTCTCTCACGAATGGCAGCTTCTCGTCGAACGTCTCCAGCAGCTTGCGGCCTTCCGCGCCGGCGCCCTCCATCAGCCGCCCTCCGCACTCCTGGGCGTACGCCGCTGCCGACGTGCGGTCTTCGATGTCGAAGTACTTGGTGTCCGCCCACGCCTTGCCGTAGACGACCCACGCCTTGGGCAGGCCCAGCTTCACGCAGAGCTTCGCGCCGCCCAGGCCGTAGATCTTGCCCAGGAAGATCTCCTTCGCGGGCTTGCGCTCGATCCCGGCCATCTCCGCGACCATTGTATGGTTGTCCGTATTTCGGTCGCGCCGGTACTGCTCCGCTGCCGCCACGGCTGCGTTGCGTGCGTGCTGGCTGATGCCTTTGCCCTTGCGAAGATCTCCGACCGGGCAGTTCTCCGCGTAGTGCATCATCATCCGCGGCTCCTGCTGGCTGTAGTCCAGGGAGCCCCAGGTCATGCCTTCCTCAGGCAGGTAGATCGCACGCCACATCTTGGCGAACTCGTCGCGCGCCGGCTGCTGCTGCAGGTTCGGCTTCTCGCTGGACAGGCGGCCGTAGCGAGCGCCCGATCCGTCGTCCAGGCTCGCCTCGTCGGTCGAGTCGTTGCGCCGGAGCTGGTTGAACGTCGTGTGGATGCGGCCGTTCACCATGTGCTCGCGGATCGAGGCGACGAAGGTGGTCCGGAGCTTGTTCGTCTTCCGAGCCCAGAGGATCCGCTCCGCGACCGGGTGATCGATCGCGTGCAGGGTCTCCTGCTTGATCTCCGGCTGGCCCTTCGAGGTCTTCTTGAGGGTCACCCCAATCGCTTCGAGCGCCGGAGCGACCTGGCTGGGCGCCATGATCCCCTTCCCCTTGGCGGTCCCGATCCTCACCCCCGTGAGGCGGTGGATCTCGTCCAGGGCGGCCTGCTCTTCCCCGCGGGCCCACTGCTCGACCTGGGCCAGGCGGTCCTGATCGATCCGCACGCCACGGCGCCGCATCAGCGTGAGGATGGGCTGGACCTGGCACTCGAGATTGAAGATGTCCCAGAGGCCCGCCTCTTCGATTCGCGCCTCCTGGCGCCGCAGAATGGCCAGGGGCTCGTCCACGTCTCCGAGCCCATACGGGCCCACGAAACGCGCGGGGAGCTTGTGGAGCCCCGCCTTCGGATCGACGTTGAAGTGCTCTGCAGCCGTCCGCAGGAGCGCCTCGTCCTTGCCCTCGCGGCCGTACCGCTGCGAGAGGGCCTGGAGGCCGTAATTGAACTGCAGCTCGTCCAGGAGCGGCTCAGCGACCCCGATATCGCGCCAGGTGCAGCCGCCCTCGATGAAGTCGGCGCCTTCCTGGGCCAGCCAGTCGCAGTCGTAGCCCAGGTTGCAGCCGACGAGCTGCCCCCGGAACGATCGGGCCTGGGCCTCGATGTACGCCAGGGCCGCCTGGGGATTCTCGACGTTGTCGCCCCCCTCGTGGAAGAGCGGGACGTAGAACCCGGGCCCGCCCTCGATCCGGAACGAGTAGCCGACCAGCCGGGAGTCGTCGCGGCGGACGCCGGGGCCGAGCTTCTTCAGGTGTGGGTCGCAGGTCTCGACGTCGATCGCGACTCGCGCGCTGGCGTTCGTCGGCCAGTCCGGTAGCTCACCCAGGCGGGGCGGGCGCCAGTCGGACTCCGGCACGAACATCGGCAGCTGGGTCTCGGCTTCGTTCGTCTGGTCCGCGTGCTTCCGGCCGCTACTCCTGGGCTTCGCCATTGGAGTCCCAGGGGTTCGGGAAGGCGATCAGCGACTGCACGAGCAGCTGAGCGTGCGCGAAGGACACGGCCGTCCAGCGCGTGGCGAAGATCGAGATCACGATGCGCTCGCGGAAGTCCGTCACCCCGTTGACGTCGAGGAAGCGGTTCACGGCCATCTGGCCGGCGCCTTCCGAGCGCGGCTCGCGCCCGTCCTCGTGGTGCAGCTCTTCGAGCTTCATGATGTAGTGCAGCACCTTGCGGAGATCCTGCGCCCCGCCCTTGGCGCGCCAGCGCGTCACGTACTTGACGATGTTGCCTTCGATGAATCCGAGCCCGTGCCGCTCGATGAAGTCCCAGGGCTGCTCGTCTTTCGTGCTCTTGTAGTGGTCTCCCCCTACCTGTACTTCGTTCGCGCTCATGCTGCCTCCGGTTTGTTTGTTGCCGGGATCTCTATGTTCCCGACGGTTTCGTCATCTTCCATGATCATCTTCGCGTACATCACCGTGTGATAGGTGGTGTAGAGCTGGGCGTGCCGCCTGGAGAGGCTGGTCAGAGCGAAGAGAACCTTCGTCTCATGCACCGCGGCCGCGTACTCGTCGGTTCCCTCAATAAAGGCGTAGAACCAGTCGTGACGCTCCAGCCTCTCCCAGTAGGCGACGAGATCAGTCTTCGCCATCCGCCGTTTCGATCATCGACTTCAAGGCCTTGAAGGAGGAGACCTCCTCGCCAACCAGGAAGGTGTCGACCTCGGTCCCGCCGTCATCCCCTTCGCTGGTCACGAGCAGCAGGATCGTCTGGTTCGGCAGGAGCTGCAGCGCGTGCGAGCAGCGACCGAACTTGATGTCCTCCCCGATCGTGTGCCGAACCAGGAGTCCTGCCACGACCTCGGGCGGGGTGATCATGCCCATGGGCGGTCGCTGTTGGGCTTCGCGGGCTGCCTTCTCGGCCGCCAGTCTCTTCGCTTTCGTCGTCATCAATCGTTCCTATTGTGGGCCAGCAGCCGCTCGAGATCTTCGTGCGACGGCATCGGCCGTTCCTTCCACGGCCACGTCAGGGGCGTCCAGCCCAGGAGCGTGAGCGCGATGAAGTAGATGGGCGGGACGGTCAGCAGGGCCATCACCGCGATGTAGACTTTGATCAGCGACTCTCGCCGCTGGTCGATCTTCGTCGCCCGATCGTCGAGCCGCCTTGCCATGCATGCGGCCAGCTTGAAGTCGGCGACGGGCTTCGAGTAGAAGAGGCCCAGGAAGCCGCCCTTGCCGACGTGGTACGCCAGATCGTGTAGGTCGCAGCAGTCGTCGAAGTTGGCACCGCCGACCTCGTCGGGGACGAGCTTCGCGGTGATGCCTGCGCCGCAGCCGTTGGGGATGAACTGGGTCGGCCGGAAGCCAAATCGCTCTGCAAGGGTTCTCATGAATCGTCTCCCATCAGGTGCTGGTAGTAGTACAGCATACCCGGGTGCGGTTGGGGAGGGTCGGGGATGCGTTTCTCCCCGCGTTCGACGCGCGCCTTCATCTGCTCGATCTCGCGCTCCCCCTGGGCCTCGACGCGTTGGATGAACGCAACCCAGTCCTCGTCGGAGCAGCTCACGTCGACCTCGGCGCCGGTGGTGCGAAACTTCGGAAACATCAGTCCTCCAGTTCGGGTTCCCAGACGCGCTGCTTGATCGAGATCAGGTCGATCAGGTCGGCGTCGGAATCGTCGTCGGACACGAAGTCCAGCTCGACGTCGATCCCCTTCTTCGACAGCTTGGACAGGTGGCCGTTCAGGTGCGCCACCAGGCCGGTGAGCTTCACGATATCGGAGTCAGGTCCGAACTTGATCTTAGCCATTCTTCAGCTCTTCGTGCTTCGCGTCGGCGGCGACCTCGCAGAAGTTCGCCAGCTCCTCCATCACCTCGACGTAGTCCTCGTCGGACAGCTTGGCGGTGTGTCGATCGATGCGGCTCTGCAGCATCTCTACGATCTCAGTCGTGGTCATTCGCAGCTCCTGATCCCGTTCTCGTCGATGGTACACGCTCCGCTGGCTTCGTCCACGGCCTTCATGATCCCTTCGCGCTTTCCGCCCGAGGTGAACGTCGTGCAGCCCTTCGCGCCCTGCTCCCAAGCCGTGACGTAGATCTTCTTGAAGTCCTCCCACGGCGTCGTGTGAGGCACGTTCAGCGTCTTGCTTACGGCGGAGTCGACCAGCTGGGCTGCCGTCGTCAGCACGCGCAGGTGCTCTTCAACGGTAACCTCTGACGCCGGCCGTCCGCGAACGCCCAGGCGGTCGAGGCCGTAGTCACGGAGCGTGACTTCCTGCTCCCCGTCGGCCATGTGGACCTTGCGCTGCGATTCGAACGCGAAGACCGGCTCGATGCCAGAGCTGACGTTGTCGGCCGCCATCGAGATCGTCCCGCACGGCGCGATCGACGTGAGGTGCGAGTTGCGGAGGCCGTACTTGTGGATCTTGTTCTGAACGTCCACATGGAGCGTCTTGAAAAACTTCCCGTCGCAAAACTGCTCCGCGTCGTAGAGCTTGAACGGCCCCTTCTCTCGAGCCAGCTCCGCCGAAGCGTCGTAGGACTCGTCGCGGAGGGTCGTCAGGACCTGCTCCTCGAACTCCACGAACTCGTCGGTGCCGTACGGGAATCCGAGCGCTTCGCCTGCGTTCGCGAGCGCGGTGACCCCGAGCCCCATACGCCGCTTGTTCTGGGCTTCCCGCTTCTGCTCTTCCAGAGGATAGATGGCGCGATCGACGACGTTGTCCATGGAACGCACGGTGGGCGCGATGTCGTCCACGAAGGAGTGCCAGTCGAGGCCCAGGAAGCTCCCGTTGCTGCCGCGATGGAGGTACTTCACGAGGTTGAACGAGCCCAGAAGGCACGCACCGTGTGGCGGGAGCGGCTGCTCACCGCAGGGGTTGGTCGCCGCGATCTCCTCGCAGTACCACAGGTTGTTCATCTCGTTGATGCGGTCGATGAACAGCACCCCCGGCTCTCCCCAGTCCCAGGTGGAGCGCATCAGCGTCTCCCAAAGCGGCTTCGGGTCGATTGTGCGGTAGACCTTGCCGTCGAACTTCAGCCTGAACGGGCGCTCGTTCAGCAGACACCGCATGAACTCGTCCGTGACCGCGACCGAGACGTTGAAGTTGGTCAGCGCCGTCTCGTTCTGCTTCTCGCGAATGAACGTCTCGATATCCGGGTGATCGATCCGCAGCACGCCCATCTGGGCACCGCGGCGGTGACCGGCGGCCTTGATGATTGCGCAGTAGCTGTCGAAGCCATGCATGACCGAGACCGGACCGGAGGCGGTCGATTCGATCGACGAGACGTGTGTCCCGTTGGGCCGGAGCGTCGAGAAGTCGTAGCCGATCCCTCCGCCCAGGCGGAGCGTTTCGACCGACTCGGTCTGGCGCTGCATGATGTTGCCGTGGCCGCGCGTGAACGAGTCCTCGATCGTCCCGCTCACGTAGCAGTTGTACGGCGTCACCTGACGCGTGCTGCCCATGGACGCCTGCACGCGGCCGGCTGGCATGAACCGCATGTTCCGAATAACATCACGGAACGTGTGGTAGTGGTCGGCGTCATCCGACATCGCACTCGCGATGCGGTTCATGGCTTCGGGGAAGGACTCGTTTTTCCCGCGGTACTTCTCCGCGTGGACCTGATCGCAAAAGGGGTGCTGCGGGCCGAACTCACTCAATGCATTTCTCCGGTGAAGGGGGTCGGCCATCATACCACGACCGTGACGGACTTGGCAGCCCGGGTGATTGCGGTGTAGAGCCACCGCTGCGCGTCGTCGCGGAAAGAGCTGCTCTCGTCGAAGATCAGCACGTTGTCCCACTGGCTGCCCTGCGACTTGTGGCACGTCAGCGCGTAGCCGTAGTCGAACTCCTCGTGATCGCGGCGGTCCCACCAGGGGATCGACTTCACGTCGCCGGCGAACGCAGCGAGCCACGCGCTGACCGCAACCTCTGGGCTGTTCCCGACACCGTGCTCCTCGAGAAGCATGCTCACGAGCCCAGCGTCCTCGTCGATCTCCGCCACGTTGGCGGTCCAGAGCGTCCCGTTCAGGATGCCCAGCTCGCGGTTGTTCCGGAGGCAGACGACCTTCTCGCCCTCCACCACCGGCACGTCGACGGGATATCCCAACAGCTCCCGGCAGCGCCGGTTGACCTGGTGCCGCGTGGCGTTTCGCCCACAGATCAGCTGGTCCTGGGCCATCACGAGTTCGGGATCCTGCTTGCCCTTCACTACGCGGCTGATCCCGTAGTTGCCCACGGACAGCTTCCGGCCCTCGCGCACGAGCGTCGCCAGGTGGATGATCGGATCGTTCTCGGCCTGCCGGTGGATGCTCGTAAGCATGTAGTCCGGCCGCTGATCGGTGAAGAAGCCTCCGCTCGCGACGGGCGGCAGCTGGGCTGGGTCGCCCAGGACGAGCACCTTCGTGCCGAACGAGAGCAGATCCTCACCCATGTCCACGCCTACCATCGAACACTCGTCGATGATCAGCAGGTCGAGGTCACGGACCTCTGAGTCCCTGTTCAGAACGAACGCGGGCTTGTTGACCTCGTCCTTCTCGTCGTCGATCTGCTTCTTGAGCTTCTTGATCCGGAGAGCGTCGCGGTCCGTCAGCTCGTCCTTCGCTTCCAGCTCCGCCAGCTCCTGCTCTAGTCCCTGGAGTCGGTTCTTCGACTTGTTGTAGGGGATGTAAATGAGCGAGTGGATCGTCGTCGCTGGGCATCCTTTCGAGACAAGGACTGACGCAGCTTTTCCTGTGTATGCAGCGAACGCAACTCGTCCGCCTGTATTTTCCGCGAGGTGTCGTGCGAGAGTAGTTTTTCCAGTTCCCGCATAACCGAAGAGTCGAAAGACCTGCTGCTCACCGCTGCGATACCAATCGCTCACCGCAGCAAGCGCCTTTTCCTGATCGGGAGACCATTCCATTGTATTTGCTCCGAAAGACGGGCGCGCCCCCGTTGACCTCCCCCGAGTTCCCCAGGAGGCGCGCCCTAACACCGTTTTCCTGACCATCGCTCCGCGTACGGTCAGTGCCCAGGGTACTTCCCTAGAACGGTGCGTCTCCATCGGAGTCGCCGTCGGAGGAGGCGCTGCCACCGCCGTCGGCCGTGGACATGTCCGCCTTGGCGATGCCCTGCTTGACCATGTCACGCATCTCGCGACCCGCCGCGAACAGCTCGTGATCCGAGCCCAGGAGGCTGTCGAGCAGCTTCCCGTTCGCCGGGGCCAGCTTGAAGTTGGCGTACTCCTGGCCCGCCTTGTTCTTCTCGTCGACGGTCGAGACCTTGGTCAGGTGGGCGAAGAGGTCCGGCTTGATCTTGCCGTTCGGCGTGTTCAGCACGAACATGCGGATCGCGGACATCCACTTCCGGTAGACCTTGATCTTCGAGGACGTGAACGAGATGATGCAGGGCATCGGCTCGCTGTGCTCGGGGATCAGGATGCCGTAGACGTCGAACGTCTCGACGAGGTCGTGACCGTCGGGCGTCTTCACCGTGCCGAAGGGCAGGTCGTTCGCCTTGGCGTCGCGGAGAGCGTCGACCACGAACTTGTCGGTCACCTCGTACGAGCCCACGAAGCCACCGCCGTCGTCGACGGGGATCCACTCGTTGTAGAGGTGCTTGGTCGTCGCCGGGACGAAGAGAACCTCGTCGTAGCACTCCTGGGTGACGGTGTTGAAGAGCTTGCCAACTTCGGCGCCCTCGACTCCACCCTTCTCGACGGACTTCACTTCCGGGCTGAGCGCCTGGAGGACACGCAGGAACGGTACCTGAATGTCGCTGTTGTCCTGGTTCTCGAAGCCGGCTCCCTCGTAACCCGAGTAGTCGACGTCCACGCTGACGGAATTTCCGGCAGCCTTGGTGACGGCCGTCTCTTCGACGGCGTCGCTCTTGTCCTTGGCCATGGTGAGGCCTCCTGTGTTGAGATTGCAGAGGGTTCTTTTAGGGCCCCCAGTGCGTCAGCCCATGTGAACTAGCGGTTCCGGCGACTGGCCTTGTACCGCTGGATGACGACCTTGACGGACGTGTAGGGCCAGATCGCCCCCGCGACCAGAGACTGCTTCACGGTCATGCCGATGAACAGGCTCGTTGCGAGTTCGACGCACGCGCCGCCGATGTAGTATCCCGCGAGAAACTTGATCATTTCTTTCCCTTCTTGATCTGAGCGATCGTTTGTCGATGGCCGCCGAGCATCGCCAGCGGCACCTCTTCCCCGTCTTCCAGCTTGTGCTTCACGAACGCCTTGACGCTATTCGTCTCGACGCCTTCGAACTTGTTCATCGTGAGCCGGCCGGGGTACTGGGCGATGAACTCTTCGAACTGCTTGGCCGCGTCACCCTCGCCCTTGTCGAACTTGAAGCCGAACTCCTCCTTGATAAGGTATTCGCCCTCGTTCTCGATCAGCCAGGTGATCACTTCCTTCCGCCGGTCGGGATCCTTCGGGATGCTCAGGCGGAGGGTCTCCTTCACCGTAATCTCGCTGCCGTCCTTCAGCTTGAAGGACTCCATGTTCAGCGAGTCCAGCAGCTCCGGGATCTGCTTCCACGCGATCTCGCGAACCTCGGCCTCGAGATCCTTGATCTCCGCCTGGTGCTCTGCGATCTGGGCTTCGAGGTCGCGCTGTCGATCGGCAAGGCCTGTCAGAAGCTCCAGGTCACCTCCGCTGACTTCGGTCTGGCCGTAGCCGGAGTAGTCAACCTTCGGTTCCTTCGTCGTACTCATCTTCGAACTCTCCGTTGATATCGGCCTGGATCTCGACGTATGCCTGGTCGCGTCCAGACCACTGAAGGATGTTGACCCGGCCGTCGTTCAGGTCGGCCGCCACGGACATGGCAAAACCGACCAGGCACTGATTGCCTACCAAGAGTAGGTGGTCGTCATCCGAAAAAGTGTCGAGCTTTTCGTATAGCTCCGTGATGATTCCGCCGGCCGAGAACGGCTTCGCCCTGGGCGAGAGCAGGTACTCGATCCTCCCATACTGCTCCGCCTGCGTCAAGTCGAATCTGGGCACCATGTCGCCAGATCGCGGATCGACCTTCATTTGCTTCTGAACTACGTAGACTACACCCATTCGACTTCTCGATCTCCAAGGGTCTCCGCCGAGACTTTCCGTTTCTTTCTGAGCGATTTCACGATGTGATAGTCGATCGAATTCATCGCCATCAGGTCGGTCACGAGCACCGACGTATCCTGACCGATTCTATGGTTCCTGTCTTCTGCCTGCAAGCGATGCCGAGGTACAAATGAGTTGCTGTAGAAGAACATGCTCTTTGCACAATTCAGGGTCAGCCCAGTGCCGCCGACCGCTGGGTTCGCGATCAGCCACTGCGCGTTCCCTGCCTTGAAGCTCGCCTTGCTCTTCTCGCGGCCCTCCTCGTCGAGGGATCCGTCGAGCCGCACAGCGCTGCTGCCCAGGGCCTTCGTCAGCAGGTCGATGTCCAGCCGAAAGCGGCACCAGACGATGGCCTGGTGCGGCGTGTGCTCCAGAAGCTCAAGCTGGAGGTCCAGGCGCGGGTTCTTGTCCCCGATCAGCTGGTATGGCTCCGCGTTCTCGCCCTCCTCCTCGGGCGTCGGGAGGTAGCCGCACGCGACCTGCTGGAGCCGGAGCTGGCGGACGATCGCGAGATCGGCCTCCCACTCCATGCCGTTCACTTCGGTGCGGTACTCGGTCTCGATCTGGTTGTAGATCCGCTGCTGCTCCGGCGTCATCTCGAAACGCGCCTTGGCGTAGAGCCTCTCGGGCAGGTCGAGCACGTCCTCCTTGAGCACCCGCGAGCTGATCGGCTGAAGCCACTCGTGCAGCTCGTCGAGGTTCACGTAGCCCGTGCAGAACTCGCCGCCGTTGGGCGCGCCCATGAACGTGCCGAACCGGTGCTTGAAGGCCTGATAGGTCGGAATGCGGTACTGCTTCCAGTAGTCGTTCTGGAGATATCGAACCGGCGCGTAGACGTCGAACGGACTCTGGGCTGTCGGCGTGCCGTCGAGGATCCGCGTGTAGATGGGGTACTTCCCAGCCGCGACCACGCTCTTCGTCCGCTTCGCCCCGGGCGTCTTGATCTCGCCCGACTCGTCACAGACCATCATGATCCCCTGCTGCATGAAAGCCCAGGCGAGTTCCTTGCCCTCCTTGGTCATGAAGCCAGAGTAGGGCATCGTCATGACCTTGAAGCCATCCTTGTATGCGAGGAAGTCCCTCAGCTCGCGCTGGTGCCACTTCGTCTTCTTCTTGGCGTTCAGGAACGAGACCATCTTCGCCCGCTCGGCGATGCGATCGGGCAGATGGGTGGGCATCTCGTCCGTGCGCCAGTTCTGGTGGACAGCGTTGGGTGCCAGGACTAGCAGGCCGTTGATCTCGCCCTCCTCGTACATGTAGGCGGCCGAGTCGACGACAATCTTCGACTTCCCGGTGCCCTGCTCGTGGAAGTGAGCCCAAGCGCGCTTCTCGCGCGTATTCTCGAAGTCCTCCCTCTGGTGGTCGAAGGGGACGGTCTTGTATTCGTAGCTCACGGGTATCGCTTGCTTCGGGGCAGCTCGAAGTGCGGGCCGTCGAGGAAGACGCGCTGGCCCTTCGCCTGGCGACGCTTCGTATAGGCCTCGACCTCACCTTCGATCGTGCCGTACATCGACGAGAGCCGGCGATCCCAGACGCCGCCCCAGCGGATCGGGATTTCGATCTCGATCGACACCATGCGCGCGGCAGCGGCCAGCTCGTAGATCGGCGCCCACTCCCAGCGGAGCTTCCCGTTGATGTAGGGGACGAGGTCGACAGCGCAGCCATCCAGGTGGCGCGACTTCATCGTTCTCGAGACCCCGCGGCGCACCAGCTCTCGCTGCTCGCTGATCAGGCGGATTCCATCGTGGACGCCGAAGTCCACTGGGCTCACTACCAGCAGCCGTCGGACGAACCACTGTAGATCCTCGTGGACGTTCTCCAGCTCGCGTCGGCTTCGTGCGGATAGTTTCCAGGCCATGTTATTCCTCCCTGATGTCTTGCTTTGCTTCGCGCCGCGCCCTCTTGTGGAAGCGGCGTCTGATCTTCTTGATGACCCCTGGTCGGTCGAGGCCGACGAGCCAGCGGCGCCAGTTCTTGCTGAATGCGTCCGTGGTATCGCCGTCCTTCGCCGGCGGCAGGGCCTTGCGACCCTTGTAGCTCATGCCTTGTGCTTCCCCTTCCAGATCGTGATGATCTGGCGCCGGCCATTGTACATGGTCACGATCGCGCTCTGCGACCAGCTGGATAGCCCGTCGTTGTAGCCCTGGTCAAGGTCGCCCCAGACGCCAGCCGTCGCGGTCCCGTGGATCAGGCTCGCGGTGTGGTCGTGGCCGCGGTTGGCCTTCATGCCCATCTTCGCGTAGCCGCGGGCTGAGCCTCGCGCGCCGTTCGCCCCCAGGTGGCCGTGCTGGCCGAACTGGATGCCCTTGCGGATGTGGTCCTGATCGCGGCGGAGGAACGTGATCTCGTCCCGGACGCCCAGCCAGCGGCTCACGGTCTCGGGCAGGTAGAAGTCGTCGTCTCCGTCGCGGATCGCCTTCAGCTTCGCGAGCACGCATTCGAGCAGGAAGACCGCGTTCGGCGGGTCTTCGCGCCAGTCGGCGTAGTGGGTCCACTTCTCGATCATGTCGTCGTGGTTCGCGTTCACGACGTAGGTCTTGCACCACGGGCGGTAGGCGACGTGCGAGAGGAACGAGACCGTGTCCTTGCACATCTCCTCGACGCTCTCTTCGCCGTCGACGAACTTCTCGAACCGCTTGTAGGGATCCTTGTCATCGTGGTGGTTCCGCGGCGGGTCGAAGAGGTCGTGCATGAACTCCTCCTCCGGTCGCAGCTCGTCCTTGATCCCACCTGGGCCCCAGGTCCGCTCGAAGAGGTCGGGGTCCGGCTTGGAGAGGTGGATGTCGCCCCAGTTGACCGCGAAGACCGTCTTCCCCGTCGCGTTCACCGTCTTCCCGTCCCGAGCGATCACGTCGAGGTCGTAGATCTCGCCGTCGCGCCCAGCGTGAAGCTGCCGGACCCACCAGTCGCCGCTCGAGTTCACCTCGGCGATCAGCCCGCCGTACGCGTGGTGGTGCTCTGCCTTGATCCCCGCCTTCTTCTGGAGGTAGTTCATCTGGCCGACGGTGCCGGTCGTGTACATGAACTTCGCAGGATCGAGCTTCGACGTCGGGACGCACTGCAGGCGGATCGTCGCGTGCGGGAAGATCGAGCTGGCCGAGCCGGTGTAGGTCTCGTAGCCCGCGAGAGGGTTGTCTGCGGTCGGCAGATCGTTCGTGTGGCCGCACCAGTGGAGCCCAGGGGCGAGCGCGAGGTACTCGTCGGAGAAGAACTCGGTCGCCATCGGATCGAACCACAGCTCGCTCTCGCGCTCTTCGTCGGTCCCCGGCTTGACGCTCATCTTGCCGAACGCGTTCTTGTTGTAGGTGAAGCGCGCGACGTGCAGCTCCGCCTTCCAGAACTTCTTCAGCGCGAGGATGTTCTCCCAGACGTCTGGGTGGATGTGCGTGCAGCTTTGGAGGGACGTCAGGATGTACCGCTTCACGCCCTTCTTCGGCAGCGGTAGCGGTTTGGCGGTATTCGGCTTCAGCGTGCCGCCAGCCAGCGGCTTCGTGTCGCGCAGGCCTAGCTTGTTGACGTAGTGGTAGACGGTACCACGCGAAATTTCGAGGCGCTTCGCGATGCCTCGCACGTTCCCGTTCGTTTGCTCCCAAAGAGCGACTACCTGTGCATCTGTGATCCCCTTGTTGCGCGTATCGCTCACAGGCTACTGGCCTCCGCCGGCTCCGTGCAACCGGTCCATGCGATCCATGATCATCTGGTCGCGCTGCTCGCTGCGCGTTTCCATGTCCTGCAGGCGAGTTGTGAAACTCTCGTAGGCGGCCTGTGCCTGCGACGCTTCGCGCGCCCGCAGAGACTTCTCTTCTTGCTGCTGGGCCAGGCTCTCGGCGTCACGGAGCTTCTCAATGTTCCTGCTAAGCTCGTCGTCGCGTCGAACGAAGTAGCCCTTGTTCGACTCGATCTCGTCACGAGCCCAGTAGGCGTCGCGTTCGAGGACAGCGAGGCGTTCCGCGCGGGACAGGATCTCGCGGTTGATGATCGCCGTGTCGTTCTTCAGGTCGTCGACCGACTGAATCGTCGTCGCCTGCCGCTCGCCCATCTCCTGGACGATCCCCACTATCTTGTCGAGGTCAGTGGAGTTGTCGCGGACCGAAGAGGCCCAAGGGACCACCATGGCACCGATGCCGGCGAGGAGGACGGTCACGACGAGCGCCAGCCAGCGTGTGAGCTGGGTGGTGTCCGTCGGACGAGCCATGAACTCGCGAACTTCCTTGGCGAGTGCGGCTTGCTCTCGTACCGACTGACGCAGCTCTTCTTGCGTTCGATTGGCGGACTCCGCCAGGCGACCGAGGTTGACCTCGATCTGGTTGACGCGCCCCTCAATCGTCGCTGCTGTCGTCTCCGGGAGATCCGGCATTCTCGTCCCTGTCCTGTCGGTAGTAGCGGAGCTGCCACATCACTTCCTGCGTGAAGCGGAGCACCTGCCCGTTGTTACGCGCGAGGATCTCGTACTGGGACGGATCCAGGCAGAAGTACACCGCCTCCGGATCCCGCCAGTACCCGGGCGCGAACACTGTCCATTCGAACGGTTCCAGCCGGAGGGGATCCGGCGGAAGAATCACCGGAGTCGGGTCCGGCAGCTCCACGATCTCCGTCACCACAGCCGGCGAGGGTGGAGTGGCAGTTGAGCAGCCGAATAACGCGAGCAGTAGCGCGATTGAGACGGCGCTCCATGTCCGCCGGATCAGCGCGCGTCTCCGCGTCGAGGTTGAGTTCCCGTAGTCGTTCATCGAGTCTCCGTTCCTCTTCTCGGGCCTTCGCCGTCAGCTCACGCTGCGCGGTCAAGGTCTCCTGGTATTTCTCTGCGCTCGCCCGCCATCGCTCCTGGGCCTCGCGCGATACCTCCAGGCTAGCCTGAGTCGTCTTGTGTGCCAATTCCCCCGCAGCTCGAGCTGCCTCGCTCTGGGCAAGCTGCTCGACCGTCCGCTCGTGCATTCTGACGGCGAACCAGATGCCGGCAACTACGGCCGCAAGCACCAGGCCCAGAACGAGCTTCTTCCAGTGCTTCGCGGCGAAGAGGGCGAGCTGAGGCGGGATGAAGAGGGTCATCGCTTGTCGTTCCAGACGGCGCCGAAGACGTAGCTGCCTGTGATGGCCGTCATCGTGCCGAACGCGCTCGCCACCGCCGTCTGCATCACCTGTGTGTCCGAGTCCTTCCAGAGAGCCCAGGAGATGCAGGCCATGCAGAAGGCCACGATCGAGAACATCAGGCGGCGGCGCTTCTCCCACGCGCGGCCGCCGGCGTTCCGGTTCGTGGACGGATCTTCGTCGGGGATCAGCTCGACAGAGGGTAGAGGCGCGGCCATGGGTGAATCATAGCCCAGAGGGGTAGAGGAATCAGCCCGTGGTGAATTCGCCGCGCTAGACGCTGTGCCCGATCAAGAAGCAGACCAGCCGAGCGAACGTGACGTCCAGGTCACCGCCGCTGTTCTGCTGAACCTGCAGCTTCACGGTGTCACCATTCGTCAGATCGAACAGGCCCGAAGTGGTACAGACCGTCGTGCCGGTACCGCAGGCATCCTTGCGGTCGCGCGCGATCACCTGCGTGCTGCCGGTGCCGGAATCCTTGAAGACTCGGATGTCGCGCTGGCCCGTGGCGTTCGCTTCCCAGGTGACGTTGGCCATGAACATCCAGGTACCGTCGAAGTGCGTTCCGTCGGAGGGGATCTGGAACTGGATGTTGTTCGTGCCGGCCTGGAAATCGGTCGAGGCGTTGTAGGACTCAGGCTCGAACCGCTCCGCAACTGCAGCCGTGTTCGAGGTCGGGAGCGTATCGAACTCGATGTCGGCCCAGGTGTTTTCCGCCGCGCTCGTGATCGTCTGATCGGCGTCAGCCTTCACGATAAAGCAACGCGCCTGCTCCTTCAGCAGGAGCTGTCCGAACTGGTTGAAGATGGCTGCGGTTACCGCGCTACCGCTTCCCTCGCCACCGTCCTTTTGGGACGCCCAGCCGAAGTTCGAAGCGATGCCTCGGTGGAAGAACCCAGCATCTTCATCAACGCCTTCCTTGCTTCGAAGTCGGATAGATGGAAAGGCTCCACCAACAAGCGTGTCCGACGCATCCGCTTTCTCGTGGATGCGGTTGATCATGTCCGCGCCGTTCAGCGACTCGCTGGTCGAGAGATTGTCGACGAAGCTGCTGATCGTGCCAGTGCCGTCCACGTAGGAGAACTGCGCGAGGTCGAAGAACGAATCGGAGGCCGTCAGCGAGAGCGCCATCAGGCCCGTCTGGTCCGTGTTCAGGTAGACCGTCTGCGTTCCGGTGACCAGCGCGTCCAGGGTGGTCTTGTTGAACGTCGTAGCAGACAGGTTGATGCGCTGTCCGCCCGCGTAGATCTTGCCCGCGGTGACGTCGACCTCGGCCGAACCGCCAGAGGTGAAGGTGATCCGCGCGTCCGACGGATCGACTCGACCTGCCGTCTGCCCCGTGCGCAGGAGCATGTCGGTGGGGATCGTCGCATCGAGCGCGCGAACCGACGCCAGCTCATCGACCATCTGGTTGACGGTGGTGCGGATCAGCGTGAAGTTCGTGTCGAGATCCTGCGGATAGTTCGTGTAGGTCGCCGCCGACGTACCCTGCCCATCAACGAAGCTGAGCAGGTAGCCGGTGGAAGTTTCGAGCTTGCTGGCCATTAGAGAATCACCTCATTTCCACTCGCGTCGAGTGCGACGCTATTTCCGAATCCGGCGACGCCCCATGCGCCGTTATCCGCGTAGTACGTGAAGACCCGCCGGCCGAAGCCGAAGCCCTCATCCGTCGAAGCGGTCGCCGTGTCCGTGCTCTCGTCGAGCAGCTGAACCTGACCCGTTCCGCGGATCCTATCAGACGGCCCGATCACGATCCACCGACCGCCGGCGTTCCGCTGGATCTCTACCGCCTTCCCCTGCTGGGCGAACTCCCGGGCACCCTGTCCCGTCGAAGACTTCACGACGACATTCTGGATCACCCGGTTCGCGCCGATGTCCACATCGACCACGAAGACGGTACTGGTGAGCCCAGAGGTGTCGAAGTCGACCACGCGGACGTCGGTCAGCACCGTCCCGCGGCGCAGCTCCTGCCGCGCGCGGATGTCTCGGCTAATCAGCCTCTGCGTGGTGGACTGGGTCACGGGTTCACTCCAGACGTGGTCTCGTAGACCTGGAGCGTAGCAGTCTGCGGCTCCTCACCTCGCTTGATCGACCGGGTGACCTGCGTGACGATGAAGTCGCGCGAGGCGTCGGAGATCCGGAAGCGGTCCCCGGGCTCGAGGCGAAGGTCGTGCTTCATCACGCAGGACCAGCTGTTCCCGCGCTTTCGGGCGGTCCGCAGCTCGCGCAGGGCGATCGAGTCCGCCAGCGTCTGGGTGTCCACCAGGTGGTTCTCGACCGTGATCCCGACGATGTCGATGAACGGCAGGTCGCCCACGCGGGCGACACCGCGGATCTCCTTGAAGACGTACTCGTAGGGCGTCCCGACGATCTCGTACTGCCCGCGGCCGATGGTTGCCTGGATCGTCGAGACCGCGAGCGCCGTCGTGCCCTCGACCAGGCGTCCGATCGGGATCGTGTTCCCGCCTCCGATGCCAGCCCAGGCGTCCGGGATGAAGCTGGTCGAGATGATCGCGGCGTAGAGTACCGTCACGAGAGGCGCGTAGAACGCCCCCTCGATCTCGATCTCGCCGTAGCGGGAGCCTCCGTCGTTGTCGGTCGAGAAGCTGAAGCTCTCGGCACCGAACGGGATGAGCGCGCCCGTGACCGACTGGAGCACGTTCAGGCTGGGGTTGTCCGCCTGCTGCGTCCGATCGTCCGACCACTGGACCGGGATCGTCTCGTCACCACCGAAGAAGCCCAGGGTGACGCTGGCCGTAGCGAGCTGCTGCAGCGGCTGCTCGATCTTGCTCATGTCCGCTTCGAGGCCGATGACCGAGACCTCGTTCGTGATCTCCAGTGGAGAGAACGGGCGGGTGAACTGCTCGAACAGATCCTGGTTCGCGTAGATGACGTCGTAGCCCTTGGTCGAGAAGTTCGGGTACATCTCCAGCACCCCATCTCCCCGGAACCTGGGCATGAACCCGTCGATGAAGCCCAGCTTCGCGAGCGCGACCATCGGGCTCTCGTCCACGATCTGGGTGGACGCCTGGGTCGTCAGCTTCGTTCCCACGCTGAGGCCGATGTCGAACTCCGACGCCTGCATCCCGACGTCGTCTTCGAGGATGGAGGTCATGATCGTGTTCAGCGGCGTCCCTTGGTCGAAGCTCTGGCTGGTGATCGTCTTCTTCAACTGCGCCGCCATGCGGTCTTCGGCGGCGACCTGCAGGATCGCGTTGCCCGCGCGGTCCCGAGCGCTCGCAGCGGCGCGACCGACGATCGTTCCGGTGAAGGTGGTGACCCAGTTCGCTTCCGCCAGATCCTCGTCGCCCTCGATGAAGACGACGCCGTTGCCTTGCTTCAGCCAGTTCGACTCCGACCCACCGTACGGGTCGTAGACGAGCCCGCGATCGGCCACGGCGAAGGACAGGCTGTTGCCTGCGATCGTGCCGTTGGCGAAGTCGCTGCCGCGCTCCGTGAAATCGACCTGGATGACGAAGTCCGTCAGGTCCAACGGCCCAACCGCCGAATCCAAAGTCTCACCTTGAACCAGCCGACTGATGGTGTCGGGGGTGGTGTTGCCGCGGGTCGCGTTGAAGTCGTAGACGTACAGCTTCCAGGCGCGCCGTCGCCCCAGGTTCAGCTGGATTCCTTCGAGGTCTACCGAGAGTGAACGCATATCAGACCTCGCTGACGATCTTGAAGTCCCACTCCACGACTCGATCGATGAGCCCAGTGGTGACAGCGTCCAGCGTGCCGGCAGCGAAGGATCCGATTTCCTTCACGTCGAGCTTGCCGGTCGAACCCCCGACGCGGAGATCGAGCAGGACGATGTTGTAGACCGTGGTCGTCTTGTCGACGGGCGCCCACTGGATGAAGACCTCGGGATCGGCCGCGGCTGGCGGGTTCGCGATCAGCTCGAACATCCGCCGGAACTGGGCTGCGACCATCGAAGCCTTGCCTCCGTTCGCCTCCCAGCGTTCGGTGACGATCACGTCGTCGATGCTGTTGGCGTTCACGAACGTCTGCGTCGTCCCCAGCGTCCGCACCGTTTCCGTGGTGGGCACGTTCAGCGGCTGCTGGTCGAAGTTGATCGTCCGGTCCGGGTTCCGGTTATAGGTGACCAGCGGGAAGCTGGCCGTGGTCGGGTGCGACATCGTGCGAAGCGCCGCCGACGTCAGCGACGAGGCAGGGTCGACGAGCGTGATCGTGGACGTGACCTCGGCGGCCTCCCCAGCCAGGATCTCAAGCGTGGTTTCTTCGGTGGGCATATCAGATTTCCGAGTTGGTGGGTAGGACCAGCCGAATCACCGGATCCGACGAGAGAGAAGAGGGAGAGCTGTAGATCGCGGTCACCTGACCGTTGGCATCCGTCCGACCGCTCGTGTCCGACGTCAGCGTCCCAGGACCGGACTGTAGCTCCATGTAGCAGTTGAGCCCAGGGACCGGATTCCCGTTGTCGTCGGTGACCGTGCCCGTCATCTTGACCCCGCCGTCGAGGTAGACGAAGCGGTCCTGCGTGAGCGTCAGGTTGTAGTTGGGCTCGCTGATGTTCCAGTGCATGATGAACCCGCCGATGAACGGGTCCGGGTCCGCCGAGGCATCCTGCGTCGTCGCGTCGTCCACGTAGTAGAGCAGCGCGAACGCGCAGTTGCCCGCCGCTGCGCCGGCCGGAACGGTTCGCCGAAGCCAAATCGGAATGCAGTCCTCGTCGTCCACCGTGCCCGAGCCGTTGACGGGGACGGCAGAGGCCTGGTTGTACCGGATCTCGAGTGCCTCGGCGCCGCCCCAGGACGTGTTGCTGCTGCCGATCCCCACGACCCGACCGTAGATCCCGAACGGACTGGTTCGATCGTCCGCGATCGTAGGCTCTTCGGCGATCGTTGCGGCAGTGGCCGTGCCGCTGGCCATTAACTCGATGTCGCATCCGCCGCTCTGAATTGGCACCACGTAGAAGCGGAAGTTATTCTCGGACCCCGCGTTCGTCTTGCGGAAGTAGAGCATCCGGTAGTCCTGGAAGCCCGAGTTGATGTCGTCGATGTCCGTGACGTTCGCGAAGACCGATCCGGCCTTGCTAGTGCGAACACGATCCGGACTGTCAGGCAGCGCGGACATCGGGCGGTCGATGGTCGCCGTGTTCCCGACGTAGTCCACCGCCGTGATCCGCCCATACGAACCAGCGGCTGCGCCTGTCAGCACCCACAGCCAGTCTCCGACTTCGGGGTCAACGCCCCCGCCCCCGTCGTCGATCTGCGTGTCATCGACAGTCACGAGATCGGGGCTGGGCCCGTCCAGCGTCGCCTGTCGATAGGGCTCGCTCGCAGAGGTTCCCGTTCCAGCGAACCCGCCGAGCGAAAGCGTAGGGTCGCCCTGGGCGGTATTTGCGGTGGTCGCCCCAGAGTAGATGAACCGTGAGCTGGTTCCAGTGAGCGCCATCAGGCAGTTGCCTCAAGGACGTCCAGCTCCCCGTCGACGTTGTCGCCGTACTCGACGAACGCGAACGCGTTGCCATCCCCGTCCGTCGTCGATCCGGTGGTGAGCAGGGTGCCATGAGCGGGCGTCAGCTTCACGTTCCGGTGTCGATAGCGCACATAGATCGTGTCGCTGGGCCAGGAGCCCACAGGGGTCAGGACGCCGGTGCCGTAGTTGACCGTGTAGTCGGTCGTCTCGACCAGCAGCGTGCCTCCGTTGTCGACGTCATCGCCCTCGTAGACAGCCAGCGTGTTGTCGTCGTCGATCTCGTCTGCTTCGACCGTGTACGTGCCCGCTCCGGTCGCCGTCCCGTCGAAGGACTCCGCCCGCGTCGAGTAGCGGCTGAGCGTGAAGCTCACCTCAGCACCGGAAGCGCGCTGTCCGAGATCGGTGTACGCGATCGTGCGAAGCTGGATGGTCGTGTTCTCGGCCGGCGCGGCGTCCGGCGTGGGCTGAGTGATCCGATTGACGACGAACGATCGGCGCCATCGGATGATTCGCGAGTCAAGCAGATCGGGCGCGTCGGCGGAGTCATCGTTCACAACTTCCGGGTGGCTCGTCCAGGTGAAGAAGCTGCGCGTCGGCGGGTGGTAGTGGACGCTGAGGGCACGCTCGTCCTGGGCGTTGCCGCTGTTGTCCGCGTTGTGCCCTCCGTTCATGATCGGCTCCTGGGGCTGATCGACGAGGCCCAGGAAGGTTCGGCGGTTGTGGACGCGAACCGGTCCGGTTGTCAGCTCGAACGGGTTGAAGTCATGGATCGCGACGTACTGGCGGGTCGCCAGAGACGTGAACGAGCCGGCCGGGTCATCGATCGTCGCTCCGATCTTCTCTCGAGCCGCCGCGTTCGAAGTGCTCAGCACCAGCTCGCCCTTGGGCTTGGCCCAGGTGGAGTCCGGGTCGGGGACGAACTGGACGTGGCCCCAGAAGAAGGTCTCGCCATCGAGGGTGGGCTCCGCGAACGTGTTGCTGTTCGTCGAGTTCACGTTGGTCGGGAGGCCCAGGACTCCGACGCACTCGCCGGTGTCCAGGTCGATCCAGCACCATCGGCGTCCGGTGTTCGTGCCGCCATCGAAGTTCGCACGCTCGACCGTCTGCAGAGCGAGTCCTTCCGGATGACTCGTGATGCCCCGGAGCATGCCAGCGGACGCGCTCGTCTCGCCGGTGTAGTCGGACGTGTCCGTCATCCCCTCGAAGATGATGACCGTGGTCGGCCGTTCTTCCGGGTTCGTGTCGTCGGCCTCCCAGTAGCCTTCGGTGCCGGTCGTGCCGTTCGAGCTGGTGATGAAGTCGTCGGGCAGGTTAGGCCAGAGGCTCGTGGCCCCAGGATCGCCGGTGAGCGCGTCGATCTCGTAGTGGCCGGACGCGGTGACGTTCGTGTTGTAGCAGTAGACCTTCTGCTGGCCTGTCGAGAGGTTCGGCTGCCCCATCTTCAGGCGGCGCTGGGTACCGCCGTACGTGTTCTGGATCTCTCGCCACCAGCCCGTGCTGGGGTTCAGGCAGAGCGCGTCGCGCGAATGCGTGTTGATGCGCAGCGCGTCCGCACCGAGCGTGTCCTCTTTCGTGATGAGGCAGTGGAAGATCAGCTCGTCGCGGATGTGGTGATAGACGGCGTAGTTATGCGCACCGTTGAACGTCCGTCCATCGCCGATGCCCATGTTCCAGCCCGTCGACGTCGTGTTGCCGCCAGTTGGCGCGTCGCGCGCGATCACCTCGGTGACGTAGGAGTCCACGAACGACTTGAGGTCGCGGATCTCGACGATCTCCAGTCCAGCCATCAGCTCTCTCCCTTGTCGAGCAGCTTCGTGTCGGGCCCGAGCCCGAGCTTCTCCATCGCATCGAACGCGTTCGCGAAGACCGGGTTGGCCTTCTTCATCGCGTCGATGCCGTTCTTGATCGCCTCTTCGGGCGTGATCGCCAGGGCCTCTTCCTGCCGCTGGGCGATCCTCTCGTTGACGTCAGCGGTGCGCTTGAGTTCGAGGCGAATGCCTCGCAGTTCCTGGATCAGCTCGCATGCGAGATCGGCGTCCATAGTGTCTCCGTATTAGATGGCCGCGGCCGGTGCGCTGCCGAATGCCAGCGAGGCCGTGTCCGTGGTATCGCCGCCGGACGAGCCGATGCCCGCCCGCGTGGCGTCAAGGATGCCCGAAAGGATTCCGGTCTGCACGCGCGTCTCCTCGAGCAGCGGGTCGATCGCCTCGGCGATGTTCCGCCCGACGTTCGCGATCGCGATCTCCGTGGGCCCCGCGACGATGCCGCGCACGGCCTGCGTGCTCGTGACGGCCGACTCGACGTTCGCCGAGGAGCTGGTCGCCTGGTTCCCGCCTCCGCCGAGGAGCGCGGTGAGTCCCTGCAGGGCAACGAACTGGAGCGCGCCCGAGAGCGCCTGGCCGAGCGGGCCGGCGGCTTCGCCGAAGACGGAGCTGAGCGCGGGCCCGAGCGCCTCCGCTGCGGAGTTGAACGCCTCCTCCAAGATCCCCTGGGCCTGATCGATCGACGTCTGGAAGCCCTTCAGGAGCGCGTCCGTCGACGCCTGCTCGAGAGAGCTGCGCAGGGTGCCCAGGAAGTCGCCGCCTTCGAGACCGGCGCGCAGCCCTTCTTGGAAGCTCAGCGAGATGCTCTCGGAGAGATCCTGGGGGATGTCCGTGGCTTCGAAGCCGGCATCCTGCTGGATTCGGCTCGTGTTCCGCGCGGCACGCTCGAAGAAGTCGGGTCCGGCTGCGTCCTCGCGGTCCGCCCGCGGTGCAGTCAGAGCGCCCTCCAGGCTGTCGGCAAGGTCCAGGAGGCCCTGCTGGAACGGCGTCAGAGCGGCCTCCGCCTGCGCCACGCCCTCCTCGACCCCGAAGCCCAGGGCGGCGCCCACGTCGCCCAGGTTCCGGCGAGTCTCCTCCGCGGCGGCTTCCAGGAACGCCTGCGACTCCCGCACGCGCGCGGCCTGCGCGGCGGCCTCCTCGTCGCTGAAGATGCCCCCGCGGAGCCCGACGGCGCGTCCGAGGCGCGTCAGTCCGTTGGCGAACCGCGCGAGTCCGTTGCGAGCGGTCGCGAAACCCGTGATGATGCTGTTCACGGCCAGGTTCACGATGTCCTTGAAGAGGCCGAAGAGGTCCGCGAGCACGCGCACGGCGGTGGTGACCCGCGAGATGCCCGCGCGGACCGCCTCGAACGTGCTGGAGAGGCCGACAGCCGCCCGCAGCCCGTTGGCGAGCCCCGCGACCAGCCGCTCTGCCAGCCCATCTGCGAAGTCGAAAATGGCCTTCGTCAGTGTTTGCGTTACGGGCGTCGCGCGCTGGAGGATCGAGAAGAAGCGGATGATCTCGTTCCGCACGGCGTTGAACGCCTGGGCGAAGGTGAAGACCACCTCGCCGTTCCGCAGGCGCTCCGTGAACGACGCGACGGCGCGCTCCAACGCCGGAAACACCGTCTCCGCGTTCAGCTTGCCCTGCCGACCCAGCTCCTTCAGGTTGCCGATGCCGGTTCCCAGCTCGTCCGCGAGAGCCTGGGCGAGGGGCGGCAGGTTCTCTCGGAGGGACCGGAGTTCCTCACCGGACAGGTTGTCGGAGGCGAGACCCTGACCGAGCTGCAGGAGCGCCGCGCTGGCCTCTCGAGCCGTCGAACCAGACACGAGGAGCGAGGCGTTCAGGCCTTCGACGACGTTGACCAGGCGCTCGGTGCCGACGCCCAGGTCGCGAGTACCGACGGAGAGGCGCTGGAATAGGCGCGAGCTGTCGGCGATCGATTGACCGGTGCGGTTCGAGACCTCGAACAGGCGCTGCTGGACGGAGGCGAAGACCTCGGTCGAGTTCGTCACCGTGCGGATCCGGTTGCCTACCTCGGTGGCCGCATCGCTCACGCGGAGGATGGACCCCACCGTTGCCGCACCGAAGGCGGCCGTCAGCGCGATACCCAGGCCGCGGACTGCCGTAGTCGCTAGGCGACTCGAACGGCCGATGCTCTGAATACCGCGCGTGGCCCGAACGGTGCCGCGGGTCGTGACGACGATGTTGACATTCTCGGTGACCATCAGCGATTCCTTGCACGGAAGTTCGAGACTGCGATTTCGACACCGTCGCGGGCACCCGCCGCGATCTCACGGGAGACAAACCCAGCTGCCGCCTGCGGCGAATAGCCCCGGTTCAGCAGCTCAATGTACGGGGCGTTATTCGTGATGTAGAACACGTCTCCGACTCGAATCTGGGCCGCCAGGGCACGAATCCGGGCAGGAGCTGCCACGGCCTGCGGATCCAGAGTCGACGTGGGCAGAATCGGGGGAGCGTTCAGCCCAGGTACCCAGTTGCCGCGAGCGAATCCCGTGTCGACCGGCGTCGCAGGCACCAGCCGATCGCCTACGTTGACCGCGACCTCGCGCTGAATGTCCGCGACGAAGTCACCCAGCCTCTTCGAGACTCGGCGCAGTCGACGGTCCAGTCTGTTCAGGTTCGTCCGGATCAACGAAGTTCTCTCGGTGGTCTGCGTACGAGACCAAGGTAGCAAAGTCGTCGGGATGGCTGACGAACCACTCGTAGACCTCCTGCTCGCTCATCTCCGGCTCCGTCGCGGTCACGACGCCGAACGCGTAGGTACGCATCGCGAGATCGAGTTGTTCCTCTTCACTCACCCGCCCGAGCTGCAGCGCAAGCGCCCTGGGCGCCAACCAGTTCCGCACCGCGGCGTCGTAGAGCGTGTTCAGGTCGCGATCAGCAGGTCCGAACTCCATCACGAGGCCGTCGTGGGCCTCGAACTCCATCCGTAGCGTTTTCACTACATTTCCCCCTGATCGACCAACGATTTGATGCGGCGGGCGAGCGATCGACCCTGCTCCGTCTTCGCATTCGCGGCGCCGCCCTTGCCGGCCGACTCGTCGACCTGCATCTCGCGGATGTAGGTGCGCATGGCGTCACCCTTGCCTCCCATGAGGTCGGCGACGGCAGCTTGCACGCCCCAGGCCTGGAACACGCGTTCCTTGCCCTCGGCCTGGATCTCGATCTCGAGCGCGGCGTTGAACTGGTCGTCGGTCAACTCGTGGACGAGTCGCTCGGGGCTGCTTCCCCATCGGCGGGCGAGGAAACAGAGTCCGGCCCACTCGGCGCGCTCTCGGTCTTCTGGGGAGACGACAGCATCGGAGCCAGCAGGCCTGCTGTTTTTCCCACGAGGCCACCGCCGGCCTCCGTGATGATGTTCAGCTCCCAGACCGCCTGGGCGATCACGGGGACGTCCTCCCAGTCGAGGTCGTCCCAGTCGAGGTCGCCCAGGTCGCAGCTGAGTCGGCAGATCTCGGCGACCTCGTCTTCGGCATGGGTGAAGATGGTCGCGAGCGAGAAGTCGACCTGCTGTCCCTGCATGGCCGTGAACTTCTCGAAGATCTTGGCGATGCGGGGCTTCAGCTCCGCGCGGTCGCGCATCTTCCACTTCCGGACTTTGACGGTTCGTTCTCCGCCGCACACGTCGACGGAGATGACTCGGGGATGACTGATGGAATCCATTTGTTAGTTATCTTTCTGGGGAGTATCGTGGAGCGGGGCCGACACGTCCGACTATGACATCGTCGGTGTCGGCCCCGTCCTGGGGTGGCGGTTGCTGCGCCGGGGGGTAAGCGTTACGCGCCGGCCTCCGTCTCGCTGGACAGCTCCAGCGTACCGAAGCGATCGGTGCCGCCGGCGTCGTTGATGTTCAGGCTCAGCGTCGCCGTGCCGAACTCTTCCGCGCCGAAGGTCAGGGCGTCGTCCGTGATGATGATCGTGGCCGAGGGGATCGTCCAGATGAAGTTCACGCCGATGTCCGTGAGGTGCTTGATCACAACCGATCCGTCCACCTGATTCCGGGTGAAGGGCTTGAGCGGGACGTGCGCCTTGCGGTCGTACGTGTAGTCGACGTCCACCGACTGGCCCTGCCGAAGCTCGGCGGTGCCGTTCTTCGAGGACGCCGAGTCGAGGTCCAGGAACCGGAGCCGGCCGTCGAGGGGCGAGGTCACGTAGTCCGTGTTCTGGGTCAGCGTGTGGCTGGGCGTGTAGGTCGCGAGGATGGCCTCGCCGTTGGTCACGTCCGTGGCGACACCGCCGACGAAGAACTGCAGGTCGCCCGAAGTGGCGCCGGTTCCGACCACGACCTCAACCTCGTTGCCCGAGGCTGCGGCACCGACCGCGATGGGCGTGAAGGCCACACCGGCCACCGTGACGCTCGTGACGTCGCCGACGATGAGGGGCTTGTAGTCGAGCGAGAACTCGCCGGACGTCGCGCCCAGTGCGCCGGTTCCCGTGCCGACCGCTTCGTCGGTGATGGTCGAGCAGGTGACGGTCCAGCTCGTGTCGTCCACGTCGCCGTTCACGACGTTGGCCCAGGTGCTCTCGGCGTCGGTGCCGGACGGGACGGTGACCGCCTCGTTCGTGATCGCCGCTGCAGCGTCCGCGCTGACCGCGGTGACGTCCTGGGATGCGAAGATGTACTGGGCGACGTCGGACTTGAAGTTGAAGACCTCGAGCTGCATCGAGACTTCCAGCGAGCCGACGATCTCGCGATCGACCGTGAGCGGACCGGAGTCACCGCGCTGGAGCTGGAGCAGCTCGATTTCCTTCTGCAGCTCCTGGCCGCCCAGGATGCCCAGCTGGACCTCCGAGCCGCCGGTCGGCGTGAAGAACACGGTCGAGAAGCCGAGAAGCAGATTGTCCCTCGTGAACGTGTCCGAGGGTCGAGTTTCGACAGGCATGAAAATCCTCCCGGCTGCCCGTTACGGCGCAGCCCTGTCAGTGAAGTATACCCAATCGGCGGCCTGGATCACCTGGTACCAGGCGCCGTCACCGCCGACGTGCTGTGCCGCGGTGCGATTCCGAAAAATGACGGTGGCGAACCTCGCCGAACCGTCAAGAAAGCCTTGGGCCGCGTAGGCCAGATCGTTCACCTGTCCGAGGCCTCGGCCCTGCCGGACATAGGTCTCGATCGTGAAGCGACCCTGCTCCTGGAAGAAATTCGTCGCCACCGAGCTGGAGAGCGGTCGGTGCCCGTCGTCCGTGATGCCGGTGGAGAAAACCCTCACCCAGGCGTCCTCGAGCCCAGGCTTGAGGTCCGACGGGTCGAACTCGGTGTTCGGCCAGCAGATCGGGACGTCCGGGTAGGCCGCCGTCCAGTAGGTGTCGAAGGCCGTGAAGATCTCGCTCTGGAGGTCGCGCGGGGAGAAGTCAGCCATCAGACCCTCACGATCAGTTCGTAGTAGAGCGTCGTGCCACCAGGGTTCTGGGGGCGTGCGGCCGTGACCGAGTACTGGCGCCCACCGCGATCGATCACCCAGTCCGTGCCCATCTCGGCCGGCAGGGCCGACTCAGCGGTCACCAGGACGCGCCCACGGTGCTCCTCGACGGGAGTGGAGCCTCGGCCGATGCCGGCGCCCGTGGTCGTGAAGGGATCGTTCGAGAGATCGAAGAAGACCGCCGTCGCCGAGATCGCCTGCACGTCGGCGCCGCTGACCTCCGGCCCCTCCCAGGGCTTCGCGGAGTCCTCGAACGTGGACGCGGCGCGGCGAAGCGTGACCGCCTCACCGAACTCGGCCAGCAGAGCGTCAGCCGTCGCCTTCAGGCTTGTGTAGAACGCGCTGCTCAAGAAATCGTCCTGTTAGTTGTCGAGTTCGGCCTTGGCCTCGTCGGCAGAGATCGCCCGGTTGTTCGGGTTCTCCGGGACAGCCGGGGGCTCCGGGATGCCGCCTTCGCGGGTGATACGGTTCTTGTCCAGCTCGGCCTGCCGCGCCTCTTCGCGCTGCCGGGACTCTTCCTCGCGCTGCGCGCGTTCCGCGGCTGCTTCCTCGGCGGCCTGCGCCTCGCGCTCCTTGGCGAGCGCCGCACGCTCCGCCTGCAGCTGAGCCTCTTCCGCCGCTTCGTCGCGTGCCTTCTCCGCCTCTTCGGCCGCCTTGGCGGCGCGCTTGGCGAGCAGCTCCTCGACCTTCGCCTGCCGCGCCTGAGCCTCTTCCTCGCGGATCATGGCTTCGATCTCGCGTCGCTCGGACTCCTCGGCTGCGCGGACGGCTCGCTCGGCCAGCTCGCGCTGCTGCTCTTCCTCGCGTCGGCGGGCGTTCAGCTCACGGCGAAGCTCGCGCTTCTCCCGGAGCTTGCGGTCCTCGTCGGCCTGGAGGCGCGCCTCTTCGCGACGAATCGCCGCGTTGTCCACGATCCGCTTCTTGCCGGGGACCTTCTCCGGGCAGCCGTCGTCGCGCAGCTCGATGCTCTGGCTGTACCAGAGTGCCTTCAGGCGGCGCGCGGAAATGCCATCTCGATCGCAGTCGACCGGCTCGCCCTGCTCGACGCGGCGCTTGCCGTCGCGGCCATGAACGATGATCGCCTTGCGGAAGACGTAGTCTGCATCAGGGCCAGCATACCGCTGGCGCCAGTGGCGTACGGGGCGAATGCGCTGCCGTGTGCTGGGCGCGCTGACCTCGTCGTTGGGGGTCTGCTCGTTGCTCTCGTCGCTCACTGGAAATTCCTCCATCGCTGGGGCCCAGCATAGCCCATTCGAGCCATGCTGGACCCCGCGTTGGCAGTCGTCGGGTCAAGCCCGACTGCGTCTTACGACGCGGTGACGTCGTCGAAGAAGTAGCCCAGTTCGGAGGCCACCAGCTTCTGGTCGTACGCCTGATCGATCTCGACCCGATCGGACTCGAGATGATCCATGCGGAACCGCTTCATCCGCATCCCGTTCTGGCTCGCGCCCAGGAAGCCGGTCCACGAGAACGTGTAGCCAGCCGACGGGGTCATGATGCCGGGGTTGGGGGCGGAGTAGCAGAGCAGCGCGTCCAGCCCCGTTCCGATGAACGCGTGGCTGTCCGTGGCACCCTTGAGCGCGGTGTTCTGGACACCTTCCATCACGAGGATCTGATCCAGCTCGAAGAGAGCGGCCAGGGACTCGCGAAGCGCGCGGGCCGGACCCGAGGTCTGACCGCGGTCGAGGCGGGCGATGATGTCCGCGTTGTCGACGAGGATGTCGTAGGCCTGCTTGCCGAGCACCATCGTGTTCGGCTTGATGCCCGTGTTCTGGAGCACCGTGCGGACGCCCGTGCGGACGTCCTCGATCGGCGTGCCAGCGCCATCCCAGGCGAGACCGGAGTTCACGTCCGTGTCCCAGACGCCGGACGTGAAGAACGTCGAGGCCCAGTTGACCTCTCGGTTGATCAGCGCCTTCTGCGTGAGGAACTCGGTCGCCTCGCGATCGGGCGAAAGCGGGCTGTCCGCGTTCGCGCGCACCTGATCCGCGATGTCCTTGTGCAGAGCACGGACGGGCGCGGAGTAGGTGCTGGTCGTCAGCTTGTAGTTCGCACCGGCCGACTCGGTTCCGGGAGCCCGGAGTTCCATGTCGTCTCGGTTGAACTCACCACGCGGGTACTCGTAGTACACGTCCGACTGGTGCATCACCGGGATGTTGGGGAACACCCGGTCGGCCACGAAGGCGTCCTGCGACTGCATGAACGCGATCGAGATGTTGGTGAGGGGGCCGTCGACGTGAACGTCGGAACGGCTCGGCTCGATGAACGGCATTGCTCGTTCTCCTTGTCAGAGCGCCTGAATTAGGCGGTGTGGGGTGCAGCCAGGGGCGAAGCGACGACACGAACGATCGTGCCAGCCGCGCCGGTCTCGAGAGCGACACCGACGGCCATCTGGTCGACCGGGATGGCCGCGAGGGACGCCACGGAGGCGACGCCATCGGCCACGGCCACGACGACCTGATCCTGGGTCACGCCACCGGTGCCCACGAGCATCTCGCAGATGCCTTCGAGCTTGGCGACGGGGACCGAAGAGCCGGACGCGACCGTCTCGGCACACACGCCCACGATCGCGGACGTCGCGCCGGCCTGAACCGCCGCACCGGACGAAATCGCAACGAGTTCGCCATTGGTGAGCGCCTCGCCGGCGGTGAGGGTGATGGTCTGAACTCCATCGTGAGAAGCCATTGTGACTTCCTCCTTCTAGCTAGGGGCCTTAGTTGGCCGCCCGCTTGATCATCGCCTCGCGATGCTGGTTGTAGAGATCCTTGCCCTCGGGCGTCGCCAGAACGATCTGGTACGCCTTGGCGAAGTCCTTCACCGGATCGAGACCGAGCTTGATCGCTTCGGCCTTGGCCAGGTCGTCGAGCTTCGTCTCGGACGCGGACTTGGTGAGCTGCGCGCCCTGCGGCGTCGCCGGAGCGTCGTTCGAAGCCTCGTTGCTGGTGCCCAGGGACTTCGTGACGTCCTCGCTCGCCGAGTTGCCGGCCTTGAGGGCCTTGAGGGCGGCTTCGCGGTGCTCGGGGTTCTCGATCGACTCGACCGACTTGAGCAGTTCGGCGCGCTGCTTGACCGTGCCCGGCAGGTTCGCCAGCTCGATCTCCGCTCGCTTCTCGAACTCCTGGTCCGCCTTCTCGGCCTTGAGGGCCTCGATCTCGCGGTCCTTCGAGTCCTTCTCGATGATCGCAGCCACGAGCCGCGGGTCATCGCTCTTCGTGAAGACCGCACCGTCCGCCGCCGTGTAGACGACGTTCGGGTCTTCGCTCTTCGCGACCTCTTCCTCGACCGTCTCTTCCGCCTTCTCGACGGGCTTGACGATCTCGGCGCGCTCGTCGGCCGACTTGGCCAGGAACGCGTCCTGGTCTTCGGCCTTCTCGATCGCGTCGAAGTGCTCGCGCTGGTCGGCGGGGAGTGCCACGATGGCCTCGAGTCGCTCGACGCTCTTCTTCAGTTCCTCGTCCATTTGGACTTCCTCCTCTGTGGGGGCTGCAGCAACCTCGGGGAAGTTCTTCTGGATCTTGCCCAGCGTCTCTTCGTCGAGATCCTGCTTGCTGATCATGGCCATCACTGCGGTGACCATGTCCTCACGAGATACCTCGTGCGTGTGACCGGCATTCATGACGATCTCGATGTTCCCGAGGTCGTCACGTACCGCGCCGTGTGAATGTTCGGACGCTCCGTCCGCGCCGGCATAACCGACGGTGAAATCGCCGTCGTCCGGCCAGAACCGAATGACGTGTGCGTGGCCGTCTTCGACCGAAGAGACCATCTCGATCGATCCGCTCTTCTCGACCTTGCCCTCGTCGTCTTCCTTCTCGACGTAGTCCTTGCCCTTGCGCTTCATGATGACGGCCTTGGCCGGAGCCTGCGCGGGGCGGTCGACGCTCGAAAGCTCGTCGATGCGGAACTTCTTCATCTTCTGTCGCTTCGCGTGCCGCATAACTTACTCCTCGACGGGTTCGTTCTCGATGTAGGCGCCGCCGATCGAGAAGCCGGTGTACTCACCGGACTTGAACTTTTGGAGAACTTCCGGGCTCGGCTCCACCGCGACCATCCAGCCGGTGCGGTCGGTCGTGATGCCGAATGCCTTCGCGATCTCGTCCGTGAGCGGGAACTCATGAACGACCGTGCCGTCCTTGAAGACGTGCATGTCGCCCGACGTGCGATCCGTCTTCGCGAAATCGGTGACGGCTTCGAGCATCGCGTCCTCGGGAATGTGATCGCCCTGGGAGTCGTAGAACTCCTCACCGTTGATCTTGCAGACGATCCCCCAGCCGAACACGAGACCCAGCTCGTCGTCGACCTTGGCGATCTGCTCGCACTTCGTGAAGGACTTGCTCAAGAGTTGCGTCTCCCTAGACGCGCAGGGGGTACGCACGCCGTAGGCAGTAGAATGGCAGATCTAGAGCGAAGGCGCCACGAGAGAGCGGGAGACGACGCAGCGGCAGCTTGCGACTTCCCGAGCCGGGGCGCTCGAATCGCCCGGGTAGCGCAGCATGATGCCGCTCCCGGACATGAACGCTTGGCCCAGCGGGCGGGTCTGGCCGTCCATGAACCCATGGCTGTCGCGCTGGCGGCCGTCGACCAGCGTGTGCCAGGTCTGCTCGACCGTGCGGGCGTCGAGTCCGCGGTCCACCGCCTGCGCCCACATCTCGGCCTCGCCTGCGTTCACGGCTGCGAGCGCCTCGGTGCTCCCGATGACACGCGCGCGGTGCGCGAGGAGCTTCCCCTCGTAGCGCTCGACCATCCGATCGATCTGGGCGCTCGAGAGCTGCTTGCCGGCTGCGATCGCGCGACGCACGGTCCCGTCGAACCGCCGGTCGCGGAGCGCGCGGGCCAGCGCCTGAGAATCGAGATTCGTAAGGAGCCGCCGGTAGTTAGCCACCGCCTGCGCCTGCTGACCTGTGAGTCCGATCGATCCCTGGATGGCGCGGGCGATCTGGTCCGGGCGCAACCCCTGCTGGATCCCCTGCTGGAGGGACACGGCGAGCGCCTGAGCCTGCTGGGCGCTCAACTCCCGCACCAAGCGGGCCTGCGATGCCTGGATGGCATTTACCCCGCGGGGGGTCAGGGTGTCGAAGCGGATCAGCGGGACGGCGCGCGACTCGCGCAGCGCGGCGGCGACCGAGACCCCGGCGCTGACGTAGGCCGCCGTGATCGCCTCGTTCAGACCCGGGCCGATGTCTTCGATCAGCCGCATCGCGGCTTGCACCTGGCCGCTTTCGATCAGCGCGACGATTTCTTCGAGGGACTGTAGACCTTTCGCCTCACTCACCAGCTGGAGGAAGGTTCGGCGGATGTTCGAGTCCGCTGCGTCGATCAGTGCGATCGTCCGGCCCAGGTCGTCCAGGTTGCTCGGAATGAATTCCGCAGCTGCCATCGAGTAGCCTCGTTAGGTCGTATTCGTGCGCCCAGGGACCAGCTCCGTAGCTGGCTCCTGGTTGCCCCATCAGATGTTGCCGTTCCCGCCGACGCTGTAGTCGAAGGTCAGGAAGACGGACTCCTGCGAGCCAGTGACCGTCGCGCCCTGCAGCGTGCCACCGATGAAGCACTTCAGGTACTCCTGCACGATGGCAGGGAACCGCGTGCCCGCGGCCTGGCCGACGTTGGTCGGGCTGAAGTACTCGGTCTCGTCTTCGGTCTCGAGGTCGCCGACCTTCTTGCGCGTCAGCACTCGCTTCGTGTTCGACCCTGTGCTCGTTGCCGTCTGCACGGTCGCATCGTCGAGGATGGCCTTCGCCAGCTCGTAGCTCGCGTGAACGACGTCGGCGGGGATCTCGTCCGTCGCCACCGCGTCGCCGTCGCAGTCGACGACTCCCGTACGCGGCCACGCGAGCGCCTGCGGCGTCGCCTTGTCCGTGGGCTCGCCCACCCAGCGCTGCTTGTCGAGAATGGTCGAGGCCGTCACGAGCGCCTTCGCCCTGTCGGTGCTCGAAGCCGCGTCCCAGTTCGTCGTGTTCAGCTGCCCGAGGAAGTACGTGGTCGCGCTGACCGCCTGGGGGCTGTCCGAGACAGTGTCGTTCGACAGCTCGCCGTAGACGTCGAAGGTCTTTCCGCCGATGCTTACCTGACCCATGGATGCCTCACTTGTTGATGTCCTGGCGCCATTCGATCTCGCCCTTCGCGATCGTGAAGATGTCGGCGCTGGGGTCGGTCTCCTGGAAGTCGTAGAAGAGAGTCCCGAGCTGGTCGGCTTCGCTGGTGCTCAGGTTGAAGCTGACCGTGTTGGAGCTGACGACGCCGGTCACGGTGAAGACCTCATTTGTGGCGTCCGACGGGTCGCTCTCGGTGTTCACCGTGAGTTCATAGCTGTGCCCAGTGAGGTCGCGGGCGTTTCCGTCCTCGTCCAGCAGCGTGAACCCGAAGGGCTTGGTGTCGCCGCGGGTCAGGCAGATGTTGATCGCTTCGGGGCAGCGGTTCAGGGTCGTGGGCATGTCAGCTCCGTACTTCGGCGGTGTTGGCCTTGTCGGTGACCGTGATTGTAGCGGATCCGGCCGTGACGGTGGCGGAGGCCGCTCCTGCCGTGACGGAAGCCTCCGCGGCGGCAGCCGTGACGGTCACGTTCGGCGTGGTCGCAGTGACGGTCGCGTTCGCGGTGACCGCGGTGACGATGAAGAGCGCCAGCCCGTCGGCGATCGCGTTTCCGCGGGGCTCAGCGAAGATGGTGGCCGTTCCACCCAGCTCCGAAGCGAGGTCAAGGATCAACGACCCAGTCGCATCGAGCAGGGCATCGGCCGTGAGTTCGGTGGCCCCCAGGAGCGTGAGCACGCCGTCGGCGTCGAGAGCAGCCGCCGCGTCCATCTCGGAAGCACCGGCGAGTTCGAGCTGCGGAGCTGCGTCGAGAGTCGCGTCCGCGGAGAGTTCGCTGTCCGCCTCGAACGTCAGTTCGCCTTCGGCGTCGACGGTCGCGTCCGCGGAGAGTTCGGAAGTGAGTTCGCCGGCGAGACTCGGGGTGGCGTCGAGGGTCGCGTCGGCTGCAAGCTCGGAATCGACGGAGATGGCGAGGGACGGAGCCGCGTCAACCGTGGCGTCGGCGGAAAGCTCGATCGCACCCGAGACCAGGATCTCGCTTTCAGCGTCGAGGGTCGCGTCAGCGGAGAGTTCGGAATCGACGGAGATGGCGAGGGACGGAGCGGCGTCGAGAGTCGCGTCCGCGGAGAGTTCGCTGTCCGCCTCGAACGTCAGTTCGCCTTCGGCGTCGAGGGTCGCATCACCCGACAGCTCTGCCGAGGCGTTGGCTCCCAGAGAAGGAGCCGCGTCGATGGTCGCGTCTCCGTCCAGCTCGGCTTCGGGGACCTCATAGGAGATCTCCAGGATCGGGTTGAGGCTGGCTGCCTCCGCCGAGTTGATGTTCCACATCTGGCCGGCAGACGCGGATGGAACAGCCAGAATCGCCATCGGAACACCGCGTGCAGTGCGGTTAGTTTCGTTGTCGTTGAAGATGTTCTGGGCGTCGGTCAGGAACCCGGAATCAGTGGTGACCACATCGCCGGTGCCGGACCCGGCGTCATTCCACTCCAGCCAATCCCCGGACGTAACTACCCCGTTCAGGAAGTTGGTGAAGAACCGAGCGGAGCCGCCTTCCCAGCCGGCGTCCGCGGCTCCCGTGCGGTTCGGGTACGGAAGAGACGCTGCGCTGGTTCCGTACTCACCCCATCCGAGATCGGACGCCTGCACGTTCCAGGTGCCATCCAGCTCCAGGAAGCCGACGCTGACGGTATGAGCCGCGGTTCCCGTCTTCGTGTTTACGTGGATGCGGAAGCTGACAGAAGTCAGTTCCGCTCCAAGCGGGATGTCCGGCTCGAAGATGAACCAGGTGGCCTGGTTCTGGAGGCTCTTCTGGACGCTGCCGATGTTATGCGTAGACGCCGACTGGGTGGTCGGGTTACCGGTGGGGCTGGCGTAGTTGGTGAAGAAGTCAGCTTGGTCGGTCGGAGTCGGGTTTACCGATACGGTAGGCATGGTCTACCTCCGCCGGATCGGCTCAGCACTCACCGTGCGCGTCGGTCGCGTGTAGTCTTCGTACCGCGTTCCATCGTCTTCGGATTGCAGCTCCCGCTTGATCTCACGCGGAGCGTTCTCGACCGTCTCGTCTCCGAATCGCACCTTGACGCCGTCGGCCATCTCTTCGAACACGTCGCGTCCGTACGTGTTGGTTCCGCGCGCGACATAACGCGAGTCGGGGTGCGTCGGCAGCTCCCACTCGACGAAGTCCACATCCAGCTCCCGGGCGTCAATCGTCACCAGATCGGTGTCCATGACCAGCCGGGCGATGGCTCCGGCTACCGCCGCAGAAGCCACGGTCACCCTGTTGGTGACGATCGGAGGGTGTACGACGACAGGCCACCCTCGCAGTGTCAGCAGGCGGGAATCCATTTTGACCTGCTGGATGTTCGAGATCAGCAGCGCCCCGGTGAAGTTGCGTCCCGCGATCGGGCGGATGCCCCACCAATGCAAGGGCAGCCACGGCTTCGAGATGAAGTCCGGAATGCCCACCCGCTCGAAGTTGGCCTGACCGAAATCCTCGAACGTTTGAGGCCGTCGGCCAGCCCGGCGGGTACTCTCAACATGATCAACGTAGGCGTTCAGCAGCGGACCGAGGCACGCCTCCTGATTGATGCAGGTCTCCTGGAAACCGAACGTGTCGTTCTCCTTCAGGAACTCCTGCATTCCCTGGTGCCATAGCATCCGGATACCGGAGGCCGTAGCGCTGGGCAGCGTGCGCACGTCGACCAGCTCCACGCCGAGGCGCGGGAAGACCACCGTCTCCACGGGTCCGAATGCGTCGGCCATGGGCCACCCCCTACTAGGCCAGGGTGATGCCCAGAGCGTCCGCCGGGAAGGAGAACACGTCATCGGCCACGACCGCGCGGGACGTGGTGAGCGCGCCGTGGAAGAGCAGGTTGCCGCCGCTCGAGGCGTCGAAGACGCCCACGTGGGTCACCGTGCCCCAGGAGCCCGTCGCCGTCGGGAACGTGATCGCCGAGGTGTTGCCTGCGCGGGTCGCCGTACCGGAGATGGTGAACCCACCGGTGACGGTCACGCGCGCGTACGAACCGCCCGAGACCTCGGTGCCACCGCCCGAATCCGACGGTGCCGCCGTGAAGAGCGCGACGTACACGCTCGTCGGAGAGGTGTACGCGTTGTTATTCAGGATGTGATCCAGGAGTTCGCTCTCCAGGTAGTCACTCATCGCCGCCATGTTCAGTCCTCACTCTGTGCAGAATTGTCGTCCTGCATGTCCTCGTTCGGGTCGTTGCTTGCCATCAGGCTGACGAGGGCGTTCAGGTCGACCTCGTTCTGATCGGACAGGCCCATGATCGAACGGATCTCGTTGATCGCCGGGTCATCAGGGGCCAACATCGCGCCGGCCGACGCCATGGACTGTAGCGCAGTGGTGATCTCCGCCACGTCCTGGAACGCGATCTGCTCCGTCCGGAAGGTGGGCATCTTGTCCTCGGGCCACCCGTTGATCCGGAAGAGCGTCTTCACGACGTCGTTCTGCATCGCCCATCGGATCTCCTTCAGCGAGGAGTCGACCATGAGCGCGAAGTTGTCGCTCTTCTGCTTCGACATCGCGAACGAGCCCGCGCCGTCCGACCCAAGCATCAGCTCTTCGACGCCCATGATCCGCGCCATCTCCCGGTTCAGCCGTTCGATCGCGGTGGCCACGGCGACGGCGGAGTCCGCGCTGCCCGAGGTCATCGTCTCGACGTCCCACTGCCGGTTCGCCGTCGGGGTCTGCGTGTCGCCCAGGCCGGTGTACACGGCCGAGTCGATCATGAGCCCTGCGTTCGGGCGCCGCGCGTGGTCCGCGAGGAAGCTGACGAGTGCGGAAGTCGCCGCGGTCGCCTGCTCCTGCGTGATCTTCCCGCTCATCAGGTTCGTGTTGATCTGCGCGAGCGGAGCCCGGACGATCGGCACACCTTGCAGATCCATCTCGTAGCCGTAGGTCTCGAGCCGCTGCAGCTCCGCGAGCGTTTCCGCCGGCTTCGTCAGCTGCCGCAGGATGCCCAGGCCCTCGGGCGAGTCTTCGAGCGCATCGTCCACCACGTAGACCGTCTTGGCCCGAGGCAGGTAGATGTACTCGAAGCTATTCGGGTTCTTCTGGATGCAGCCGATGACGTTGCCGTCCGCTTCCGTGTCCCACTGCTCGATCGTGTTCTGCGGTCGGGGCGCGATGTCGAGAAGCCCGAAGGTTCCGTCCTCTTCTCTCTTCGCAATCCATTCTTGTACCGAGAACCCGTAAAACCGGTACATTCCAGCCGAACGAACGACTCGGGTCCACGGTCGGCGCATGTTGTTGATGATCGACTCGACTTTTTCTGCCAGTTCTTCCGATTCAGCGGTGGTGTCCGCCGGGTCGAGCGTCCAGTTCGCCTTGGACAGCAGGTTCAGGTAGTAGCGAGTGCCGGCCGCGACGATCGAGACATTCGCGATGATGTCCTTCCAGGTCGCATAGCGTCGGGTGCCGACGAGGTCCGCGTTGCTCTCGTCGCGCTGGACGAAGCCGCCGGTGACTCGGAAGCCGGCCGTACCGCGGATGTCGATCGGGCTGGGGGACTCGGTCCGGGCCACCGCCTGGGGTGCTCGCGCTGTGTTCAGAAACTCGACGGCCATCTAGACTCCCTCAGCGATTGAACGGGACGATCATCGGTGCGGATCCGACGATCGCGGTCTTCTGCATGGTGAGACGCATGAAGGCCCGCGACAGCGCATCTGCCTGATCCTTGAACTCGCCGTTGGGGAACAAGCATAGCTCATTCACGAGAGAATCGTTCCAGCCCGCCCGCAGGAGGTAGAGGTTCCCCGCTTCGCACTGGGCCTGCGCCGGCCGGATCCGCTGCTCCTTCGATCCCGACTCTGGGCTCGAGTACGCGTCGTAGCCCGCGAGGCTGTCGATGAAGGCGGATCGCTGGAATTTCCCTGCCTGGCCGGGGTCTTGGGGGATGTCGACCATGACTTCGTGCCCATCCGCCTCGGTCGTGCGGATCAGCGCCTGCTCCACCTCGAACGGCGAGAGCCGCTCCCGCAGCACGTCGAGGATCACGAACCCGCCCTTGAACCGCCCGAGCTTCAGCCCCACCGTGTACGGGCTCTTCTTCCGCTCGCTGCCTGCGAAGTCCCAGCCGCGCACGATCTCACCGCACTCCGGCGCGATGTCCAGGAACCGGAAGTCGGAGCGCTGGAACGCGCCACCGCCGCGCGGCGCCGGCCGCTGCTGCAGCTGACCAGCCTCGGCGTACGATCCGCCCCAGCTCCGGAACGCGTTCTTCAGCTCCTCGACCGACTCGTACGTGAACCGCTCGGGCCAGAGCAGCTCCCCGTCTTCGCTCCGCCGATCCTGGCACCACACGGTCTTGAACTCGCCGGCCCAGTCCTCGGGCGCGCGGGTCCGATCGTCACCTTCGGGGAGATCGCGCCGCTCCTCCAGCTCCTCCTCCGTCAGCCACTCCGGCAGCGCCATCCCCTCCGTGATGAACCGGACGCGCCGCTCGGGGGGAGAGTCCTTCCGCGGGACGACGGAGAAGCTCCGGGTCGCCTTCTCGAACTCCATCGGCAGGCAGAGGTGCTCGTAGTCCAGCTCCTTGCTCAGGATCAGACCACTCACGTCCCGCTCGTGAATCCGCTGCATGATCACGACGATCGCGGACTTCGAAGGCTGGTTCAGACGCGTGGGGAGCGTTTCGGAGAACCACCGGAGCGCGTCTTCCCGGACCACCTCGGACTCCAGATCCCGGACAGCATGAGGATCATCAAGGATGATGCGATCACCACGATGGCCAGTAAGTCCACTGCCAGTAGAACTAGCTTGTCGCCAACCCGTCTGGTCGTTCTCGTAGCGGATCTTCGCATTCTGATCGCCCTTGAACTGCCAGACGTCGCCCCAGTTCTCCTGGTACCACTCCGAGAGCGCGAGGTCGCGTGAACGGATGTGGTCGCGAATCGGCAGCCCTTGGTCGTACGCGCAGGTGATGTACCGATAGGTGGGCAGTCTAGCAGGCCCCCACTCGTACATCGGCCAGAACACCGAAGACGACATCGACTTCGTGCAGCCAGGCGGGACGTTGATCAGCAGCCGCCGGATCTCGCCGTCAGTCACCGCTTGCAGATGCTCGCAGATGGCCTCGACCGCCCAGCCGTAGACGAACTCCGCCCCGGGTTCGAGCGCGTGCCACCCCGCCTTCATGAACTCGAGCAGGGAATCCGCCGCCTGGGCTTTCGCCAGCTCGCGCTGGGTCTGCTCCGGGTCGCGCAGGAACGGAAGCAGGAGTTCTAGACTGTCCATCAGGGGAGCACCTTGGGCAGGACCGAAACGCTCAGGAAGGCGAGAGCGTCGGCTTCGGGAACGGCGCCCTTCGGGTCGGAGCATATCACGTAGTCGAACCGCCGACCGCCCAGGGCGGAACCCCATGAGGCGTAGTGGATCGAGCCGCCCTCGTCGTTGTGGAGGGTCATGTAGTCTCGGCGCGCGCCCGTGATCCGCTGCGCGCGCTTGAGGTAGCGCTTCGCCAGCTCCATGGTGCTGGTGAGGACGAAAACGCGGGCCGCTTCGGAGACGTCGCCCCAGATGTGGGCTGGAAAGTCCGCGGAGCACCACTCGGCGCGATCGGGATCGTGGATCGCGTAGAGGGAGCTGTTGCAGTGGACCGTGACGGAAGGGTCGAATTGAAAGGCGGTATCTGCGTAGGACATCAGGACTGATCCCAGTGGTTGGGGGGCTTCACGACGGTGCGGACCCAGGCTTCGGACTTTCCGATTCGCTTTGCGATCGCGCGGGGGTGGAGTCCCTGCTCGAAGAGCCGTTTGGCACGGCGCGCTTTGCGCTGGGCGGAAGCTCGAGGTGGCTTCTCGATGTCGAAGGGGACGTTGGTGACAGGGCCAGCGGTGGACTGGCTCTTCTGCACGACGTTCGTCGCGAGGGAATCGAGGTCCGGGCAGAGCGGGTCGTCTACGATGATTACGGTGGGGGAATTCATGGTGTTAGTTGGGCGCCTCGGGTTTCAAAATTTTTTGTGGGAAATTTGGCGATTCGGTTTTTGATTTTTGCTTATCGATTGCCAGGTCGCAAATGAGCAATATGGATGCAATTTGCCAGCAATTTGCGCATTGCCTGCTTCTTCGTTGCACATGAGTTGCGCATTCTGCACATGCCTTGCCTCCTACTTGCACATTGCTTGCTCATAAGCTGCTCATTTTGCGTATGACTTGCATATCAAACTCACATTTGTGATGCATACATGCACATGAGTTGCTCATTTTGCCTATAAGCTGCCCCCATACTGCGCACCCCTTGCACATGAGTTGCTCATTTTGCACATGACATGCACACCATCTGCCCCCTTCTGCCTATAAGCTGCCCCTCCCCTGCATCCGAGTTGCTCATTTTGCCTGTCCCATGCACCCCCCTTGCACACGGGGTGCCTGTGGGCTGCGCATTCTGCACATGGGGTGCCTGCTGGATGCCCCCCTTCTGCACACCCCCTTCCTAAGATGCCCCCTTCCTGCACACCCCCTTCCTGTGGGCTGCGCTCGAGTTGCGCATTCTGCCGGTCCGCTGCCGGGAAGGTTCTGGCATTTGCTAGCAGGTGCGTGTTAGTTGCCGGTCCGCTTCTAGAACCTTCTCGCAGCGAGTGCGCAACTCGATCCGCCGCTGCACATTTCTTGCTAGCAGGTTCCGGCATCTGCGCATGCCAACTTTCGCGGCGGCACCCCGCTAGCGCCCCGATAGCACCCCGTGCGCAACTGCAAGGGGCCGGCAACCGATGCGCACCTGCTAGCACCTGCACGCTAGTTGCCTTCGCTCGAGACTTGCACATCGACTGCGCTCGAGATTCCTTCGTTTTGCAGGTCCTCTTCCGTAGGCACCAGACCGGCAAGCTCTGAGAGGACGATGCGCAACGCTCGCCGCCCTTCGGGGGAAAGCTTCTGCACGAGAGTTGCGTCTAGCGCGCCGACTCCCTGCTGCTTCTCTGCCGGCAGGTCGCCGATCACCCGATCGGCACGATCTATGACTTTCGCCAGCAACCCATCGGCATATTGCGTGACTGTCCCCACGGGTTCGCCATCCCGGTTGAACCGATCAACTTGCACGCCTTCTACCGCTCGGCGGGTGGCTTCCCGCACCAAAGAATCACGATACCTGCACACTGCCTCCCGGACTGCTGCCGCGAATTCTGGCACCCTTGCCTGGTAGGTGCGTGCGACTTGCGTGCTGCACCCCGCGACATCGGCAGCGCGTGCGAGTCCGCCATGCGTTTCGACTTCCCGCAGGTACACCGCGCGAGCAGGCGCCGGGAATGTGACCGGCATGTAACCCGCAGACGTGTCGCGGGCCCGCTCAATGACTTCTAAGGCCTCGATGGCCCGCTCCCGCTCCCGCTCCGATTTTACGATTTCATCCTCGCTCATGGCCCCTCACATAGCCCAGCGGGCACGATAGGACCACCCCTAAAAGCATGGGTAAAGATTTTCTCTGGTGCTGGTAATAGTTCACGTAAGTACCTGTTTTTATTATACTTTACTAGTAACACTAGTAACACTAGTAAATATACATATTAGACACGCATCGCCCCATCACCCCTGCGCAGCGCACCCGCGTTTTTCCCCCACGCAACTCGCGCCCCCTACCGGTGCTGGTGTACCACACGCAACTTCGATCCTAACTCCGCGTCCCATAAGCGAAAATCGACGCACCGGTGTCTAAAAATTGCCAGTGCTTCCCGGTGCAGAAATTGCCCCCACGGGTACACTTTCGCCCCCTTATCGCCCAAAATGCGCAACTCGAGCGCAAATCGCGTTTTTTGTCCGCCACCCCCTCAAGCTTTCGCGCCACCCACCGATAGATCAGTCACGGCCCACCGAACGGGCCGCAGGAGCAAACCAGAATGAGCGAAACCATGGTCCAACTCGTAACCGTCGACCCCACCGAACGCGTGGAGCGCGTCGTGCCCCTCGGGTTCGCCTATGCGCAACTCGGGTGCGGATACCAGCGGGTGACGATTTCCGACCCCGAGACCGGCATCGTCATGCAGCAGGAAAGCAACTCATGAGCAAGCGAATCCCGAACAACGCCCGCAGCCGAGTTGCCGCTTGGCTGCACGAAAACGAGCCCGTCCGCAATTTGCGCATCGAATGCGTCGAACATGCCACCCGCAGGGAAATCCCTGTTGCGGACGCGATGCGTGCTCTCGAACAGGCAAATCTCGCGCGCTTTATCCCGGGGGTGGGATGGGTGTCGAATTTCGTCACCGGCGACAAGTGCGCAGAACTCGCGCAACACGAGCGCAGCGGGAAGGGGTGGTTCGTCCGCTCGGAGCGCAAGCGCAAGGCACCGGCAACTCTCGAGCATCCCGACCGATGCGCAGATCCTGCGCAGGTGACGTGCAACTCGTGTGAGTCTTCGTGGTGCGAGCGCTGCGATCCGGCGCCCGGTCCGCTCTGCCACGTCTGCCACGGTCGCGGATACTCGACTGCGCAACTCTAGCGCAACAAACAAAAATCGCGTTCGGCAGCGAAAAACCTCTAAGGTTATTCGGGGCCCGACCGATAGGTATATCATAAGGGGCAGCAAACCAGCCCCCAGGAGCAAACCAAAATGAAGCTTGTTTTCGCCGCCCTCGCCCTCGGATTTTTCGCCCTCGCCATGCAGGTCGATATCCCCGACGCCTCGAACCACACCGGCAACGTTCACGCGAACGCGCAGCTTGCTGGCAACTAACTCGCGCCACGCGCGCCAGCCGATCGCCTCGCACCCTCACGGGTCGCGAGGTTTTCGCGGTAGAAACTAACGGAGCAAACCTAATGCGATACCAACGCGAATTTACGTGGGGCACGGACGAAAGCACGGGCGAGGACGGATGGCTGCCCGCGTGGCTCGACGGCGTCGAGGACCCCTATGCGTTTATCGGGGACGGAGTTGCGCACGACGCGCTAGAGCACGAGGCGCACGAATCCGACGGAGACCTCGAAAACGAGACCCGCGCGCTAGGTGCCGTCTATTTCGTCCGCGGCGAATCGGGATGGTTCGATGCGCAGCGAAGTGGCAACCCCGACGTAGGTGAAAATCTCGCCTCGGATTTCATCGAACTATATCGAGCTTTTGCCTATGCGGGAGACTCGATCGGGGACGCGTGGCCGCTCGGGTCCGACCCGGACGCGCATGCGATGGCCGCGACGTTTCGCGATATCGTGCGCAACGGGATCCGGCAGGCGATCGACGAGCATTCGACCGATTCGGATGAGCGGGACACCCTCGCAAGCTTCGCGCGTGGCCGCGAGTGGTTCGTGCAACTCATGTGCGAGGGATACGCAGCCGCGCATGAGCGCTTCAACGGCAACTCCAGTGCAGCGCGTGAGCTGTTCGAGCGCATCTCGTCTGCTAGCAGCGATGCCGCAAGCCATGCGCAGGACCACGGATACGCTCGTTTCCTAGTTGACATCGACACGGAAGCCGGCAAGTTTAGTGCAACGTGCGAGGTTTTCGAAAATCCCACGTACGGCGACGATATGCGCTAAAGCTGCACATCGGTCAGGAGAGCGCAGTCCGTAGGCAACTACAGGCTGCGCTTTTTTGTTTGTCCGTTTCGAATTTTGCTATCAAGTTGCACAATCTCGAGTCAGCAGCCGGTGCGCAGTTTGAAAAATGCACTCAAGCTGCACATGCGCAACTCGCAAGCAACTATCAAAACTGCGAATTTTGCACTCAAGCTGCGCATCGGCAACTCATGTGCATCTCTCGAGCTTTCGAATTTTGCACTCAAGTTGCGCATCGCCCAACCGGCAACTCAGGTGCAATGTTCAGAATGCACTCAAGTTGCGCCTGGGCTGCACACGAACCATCACCTGAGTTGCACTCGAGACTCACGCCCGTAAATGGCCCGTATCGCGATTTTTCGAGGGTACCCGTCGGATCATACCGGCGACCGTTGGCACGATTCTCCGGCGATCCTGCGGCGCCTAACGCCACATGCGCAACTAGCATGTAACTAATAAAATAACGAAAAAACATCAAAAACCCCTAAAGTTATGGGGGCACTAACCGATAGGGTAGTATGACTAAAAAACGGTTTTCCGATATATGCGCGGCGGCTGGCGTTCGATGGTCGCACAATCCCGATCTAGATACGATCGACGTGGACCCGCCTAGCGGATACGTGATAGCGGACACGGGCCTACACTATCTGTCGCACTTCATGCGAGGCTGGACGCGCGCGGAAGCTTACCAGCACATCGCCGCCGACCTAGCCGGTGGAATCGAAAAGTGCGAGCAGGCGGAATGCGACTACTGCGAAAAAAGCTAGTTGCCTGTCTTTTGCTATTCAGGTTTCGGACTACTCACCGATAAGAGATACATAATGCAGAAACTCGAATCCCTTCTAATCGCGCTGCGCGAGTCGTCGCCCACGGGCCGCATCGCGGCGACCGTTTCGCCCGAAGTCGATCGGGTGACCTATCACGCGCTCACGGTATGCGAGCATTGCGGCGGAGAAATCGCCGTCGGTGACGGTTTCGCATGGCAGGAGTGGGGGTGGTACCGGGGAGACTATCGCCGCGCGGAAGCGTACGCGGACGCTACCCGATACGCGCATCATGCGCAGGAAATGTGCAAGCGATTTTCTTTCGAATAGCGCGAAAAAACTCTCAAGCGCGGGCGCCGCGCGCCGATAAGTAGATCATAACAACGGGAGCAAACCCAATGATTTTCGAGTCCGTTCTGTTCTTTTCCTACACTGTCGCCATTTGCATGGGACTTGCCGCTCTTCGATAGAGCGCACCTAACACGCAACAAAGGAGCAAACCAATGGATATTCTGAACGTCCCGAAGGGGAAAATCCCGAAGCTTGACGCGCTCACGAGCGCGCGAGAGTACCGCATCCAGAGTGCAACTAGCGTGCGCATTTCGTCCTACTGGGATGGCGGATCGAAGGATTCGTATTGCGCATACAATGCACACGGGGTGCCGGTCGATCTGCCGGCCCATGGCGGCGCGCCGCAATTCGGCGGCAACTCGGCCGATGTGCAACTCGACAGCAACGGGATCGCATATCTCGTGAATCACTCGATTTTCCGCGGAAAGCACATGCCGCCTACCGTCTACTTGCCGGTTGCTGAATTCGAGCGATTCAAAGCGGAACTTGCCGCCGAGTTGCCGCAGGTAACTGAGATGCAGCTTCACGCGCTCGCAATTACTGCGCAACTCAAGAGCAGCGCTCGCCTCGATGAGTGGACGCGCAAGTATGCGGCAGAAGACTGGGAAGCAACTCGCGCGCAGCTTCGCGATATGAAGCTCTTGCGCAAGAACAACGCAATCACGCCCGAGGGTCGAAACCTCGCGCGAGACGCGCGCATTTAACGCGCAGCACGATACTTACCGGCAAGTTGCCGGGTCCCTGCCGGGGTATGGTTTGCTCCCCCCGGTGGGGATTTTTTCGTTCGGCGACCGGCAACTAATGTGCAAGTCTCGAGCTTCCACTTTTGCCTATAGATTGCGCTCAAGTGTGCCGACCGTTCTGCCGATGTACACAGTACACCGCCCCTGCGCGTGAACAAGCAACTCTCGAGCAACTCATGCGCAACGCTCTGTGCGCCCCTCTAAGCGCCGATTTTTCGGCCGGTACCCTAATACCGGGGGAGGGCCGATCGTTTGTTAGGCGGGATCCTGCGGCGCCGTTTTCGTCTGGCGCCCATAGCGCGCGCTAGAAAAATAACGAAAAAACATCGGTAACCCGCTAAAGTATTCCGGCGACCCACCGATAAGAGACTCATAACGCGGGCCGATCCCGCCGGAGCAAACCGCCATGACGGCCCGAGAATACATCGACGCAATCACCCGCGAGGAAAACCGGGGCGCAGAGCATGCGCAGAACGGACTTGCGTGCTGCCCGCCTACGATCGACGTGAACGGCTACGACCAGGCAAGTTACTCGCAATGGATGTGCATCCGATCCGCATACTATCGCGGATTTGGGACGAGCGTGCGAGAGCAGGAAGGCGGCAACTAATGCGCGGCATACCGGCAGTCAAGGCGTGGCGCGTGCGCACCAATAATTCCGTCTACAGTGTGCTCGCACCGACACGCAAGTTAGCGGTAATGAATCTGCGGGCGGAGGGTATCTACGATGCAATTCGCAGCGTGGGGGTTCGCCGGAACGTCAAGCGCAGCCAGCATGCAACTGTGTGCGAGCTGAACGAAGATTAGGGGCAACTAATGGGCAACTTGAAGCTGCACACAAAACACATCGACGAGTTGCGCACGATCTGCGCAGGCAAGCATGCGGCAAATATGCGGCAACGCTGGGATATCATTTGGGCGCAGCCGAGAGAATGGCGCAACGCATTTTTCGAGCAAGTCTACCGATACGCAAATGACACGCACGTAGACAGCGCTTTGCGCGCAGTCGTCAAACCGCACCCTAACTGCGCATGCACTGCCGATCAGAAGCCTGCGCCCGGAGTGCTCTGGAGTTGCACATGCCGGTAAACCTTGACCTATCTGCCGAAGAGTTGCGTGTGATTGTCCGCGCACTCGATGCGCGAGAGTTGCCGCTTCGTGAGCGTGCGCATGCGATGCATGTTGCCGGTGATCTGCCGGCGCGTGACGCGATCGACGCCGAGCTGGAAGTTGCACTCGAGCTGCTCAAGAAACTCGCACCCCACGCGGCCCCGATGCCCACGCGGCCCGAGACGCAGAACGGCGGCAACTAGGCCCACGCGGCCGAATGACCCTCAAGCGGCCCACGCGGCCCCGAAACGGAGCAAACTAGCATGACCCGAGCGGCCCTCTCCCGCGAAATCCGAGCCAAGTGGCCGACCATCGTCGCGGAGTCCGGAACCGATATCCTGCGATCCCTCGCGGCCCTTCCGAAGGGTACGCTGCGGATTCTCGGATCCTCGCAAAAGACGGAAGCGGGCGAGGATCTGAAAATCCTCACGGGGGTTGCCTATCTGGCGCCGGCCGACGCCTCCGGGCGCAACGTGTGCGCGAATTCGACAGCCGCATGCCGCGGGGGATGCCTCGGGGACCACTCCGGGAAAATGCCCACGCCGACCGTCCGCGCGTCGATGCAATGGAAAACCGCCCTCCGATTCGGGTGCCCCGAGTTGTTTTTCGCGCTCCTGCGCCTCGACATCGAAGCGCTTGAGGCTAAAGCGGCCCGCGAAGGGTACCAAGCGGCCGTCCGACTCGACGGTACCAGCGATCTAGGCGACGCCGAGCGGCTGGCGCCGGAGTACCCCCGGGTGCGTTTCTACGAGTACACCAAGAGCGCGGCCCGCGCGGCCCGCTGGAACGGGCGTGCGCCTAACTTGCACGCGACGCTGTCCTTCTCCGGCGAGAATCTCGTCGAGTGCCTCACGCACTTGCAGAACGGCGGCAACGTCGCGGTTCCCTTCGACTACCGCAAGGGTGCCTATCCCGAGGGTGCGACGTGGCATGGCTTCCCGCTGGCGAACGGCGACGCGCACGACGCGCGCTATCTCGACGCCCCCGGACACGTAGCGGCCCTCTCTTGGAAGGGTCCGAACCGCACCCGCGACGCGGCCCGCGCTGATGGCTGGCTGCAGCAGGTAGATTAGGAGCAACTAATGGGCATTCGACGACGTCCTATCATCCGATGCGGCCCGGTGGACACCCCGCGGCCCCACCGCATGAAAATCACACTCAACCACATCCGATTCTACGACGAAATGAAGCTTCGAGCGGCCCACGCGGCCCTAGAGGCGAGCCCTGCCCGAGCGGCCCTTGTCGACCGATTCGAGCGCGATTTCCCGAGCTACCTCCGCGCCAAACGGCCCGCCCCGGGTGCGCCTACGGTATCGGTTCACCGCTTGATCCCGCGCGACCCGGTCCCGAAGGATGCGCACCTCCTGGGCAACTTGAAGCGGATGGTCGACGGCCGAATGAAGCGGAACGGCGAATCCCTCCGAGCGGCCCTTCTGCACTTTGCCTGCGGAACCGGTGCGGCCGGGCAGCGTGACTATGCAAAGCACGCGAAGCGCTGGCTCCGGCGTCTCAAGTAGGCACCCCGGGTGCAACTAGCCCACGCGGCCGAAAAAACCCTCAAGCGGCCACCCCATGCGGCCGATACGTGATACATAACAAACGGAGCAAACCATCATGGCCAAGCGGCCCATCGGTACAGTCGAAAGCAACGCGATTCGATTCGGAGTCGAAAACTTCGCCAACATCCCGGCGGACATCCTCGAAATCCCGGTCTACGTCAACCCCCGGCTACAGACCACCCTCGGACGCGCCCATCACAACCGCCGCACCGGCGAGCGCTGGATCGAGATCAATCGGGCGGTTTTCGCCGACCCTGATCGAATGCGCCTCACTCTCGCGCATGAGATCGCCCACCACTGCGCAGGCCTCGCCGCGGGCCATGGCATGCTCTGGCAGGCCTACGCCCGGAGCCTCGGACACAGCGGCGAGCGAACGGTCACGGCCGAAGCGGCCGAGCGGATTGGCATCCGACGCACCACGCGGCCCCGGAAGGTGGTCGCAGTCTGCACGAAGTGCGGCGCCGAGGTCCGCCGCGCGAAGCGGCTCAACCGAAACGCAACCTACACGCACCCCGGGTGCGGTGGGGTCTTTCGGAAGGTCTGAAAAAACCTCTAAAGTCTGACACCCGAGCGGCCGATAGGCCACACATAACAAACGGGAGCAAACCATGACCGAACGAGAACGAGCAATCATCCGATGGGCGCTGCTGAATTTCAGCGGGATGGCCTTCGAGCGATTCGCTTTCGCGAACGAGGGCGATGTCAACCACTGGAAGGCCACGCAGGGGTCCGAGCTGCCGACCGAGGTCGAGGTGCTCAAACTGGCCGATTCGATGGAGGACCCGTCATGAGCAACTTCGACGCAATCGACCTTTTCGCGGGAGCCGGAGGCTTCAGCACCGGCGCGAACCTCGCGGGAGTCCGCACCCTCTGGGCCGCGAACCACTGGCCCGAAGCGGTGGAGTGTCACGCGGCCAACCACCCCCACACGGCCCACGCGTGCCAGGATCTCATGGAGGCAGATTGGACGCAGGTTCCGGCGGCCCGGATGCTGCTCGCCTCGCCCGCATGCCAGGGACACAGCCAGTGCGGCCAGCCCGCGCGCAAGGGGACCGGCGGCAACTCCCGCCCGGATGCCCACGCGGCCCGGGTGAAGTCGCAGCGCGACCGCAACACGGCCTGGGCGGTGCTCGCCGCGGCGGATACCGTGCGGCCCGAGTTCCTCGCGATCGAGAACGTCCCGGACTTCGCGCGCTGGGAAGCCTTCGACGCATGGCTGGGCGTCCTGCACGCCTACGGCTACCAGACCCGGGTGCAGACCCTCCGAGCGACCGACTACGGCGGCGCCCAGGAGCGCGACCGGTGCGTCATCACGGCCCGCCTGGGCCACGCGGCCCCCGAGCTGGCGCCGACCTGGGGCGGCCCGGCCGTGACCATCGGCGAGTGCCTGGAGGCCGACACGGCCCCCCACCACCGGTGGAAGCCGATCGACTCGAAGAGCGAGCGCATGCGGGTGCGCGTCGCGAAGGCCCAGCGCGAGGCCGGATCCCAGTGCCTCTGGGCGAACGTCTCGGAGTCCTCCGGGCGGCCCCTGGACGGCCATTTCCCGACGTCCACGACGAAGAGCATCGGCCAGTGGTACGTGATCGACGGCGACCGCATGCGGACCCTCAGCGCCCGCGAGCTGGCCCGGTCTATGTCCTTCCCGGATACCTACATCCTCCCCCGGCAGAAGGGCCTCGCCGGGAAGATGATCGGCAACGCGATCGACGTGCGCATGGCCCAGGGCATCGTCGAGCAGATTATTCTCGCCGCCTGAAAAAAAAAACCCTAAAGCCTGACACCTAACAGGCCGAAGAGATACTAACAAACCAAGAGGAGCATACGATGCGACTGGTATACGAAAAGACGGGAGCCGAGGTCAAGGTCGGCGACATTGTCGAGACGAGCCGCGGCCAGAAGGTCCGGGTGGACTTCTTCCGAGAGCCCCACAAGCCCGCGAGCAGCGGCAAGGTGGTGGTCAAGGGGGCGGACGGTTCGGCCCGCGAGTACTACGTCAGCGTGATCGGCGCCGAGTGGATCGAGCGCGAGGACCGCGGCGAGGGCCCGGACCAGCCCCGGATGCGCAACGGCAAGCCCCTCAAGACCCTCCCGGATGGTGCGCCCCGGCGCATGGCGGACGGAAAGAACGCGTGGCGGAAGATGACCGACGAGCAGCGGTTCGAGTTCCTTCGCTGGATCACTCACGGCGACGACGCCCCGGTGACCGACGCGGCCCACGAGATCATGGGACACGCCGTCCCGAAGCGAGGTGCATGATGCGAGCCGCAGACCAGACCCGAATCCGAGACCGCATGCACGCGGCCGGTCGAGAAGCCTTCAACGCTGGACGCCCGTGCGTCCCCGGACTCGACGCCCTCTGGGCCCGAGAGATCGCGGGGCTCCCGACCCGACACGGCTGGGCCGAGATGACCGCCCGATGGTGGCGCTTCGGGTGGAACCGAGCGGCCGATGCGGCCTACCGAGCGCAGCCCGAGCGGCTCTACGGCCGGGAGGTGGCCTGATGGACCCGATCGTCCAGAACATGATTGACGAGGCCCTCGCAGGCGGCCCGATCAACATCAACTCTCGAGCTACCGACCCG